>JACCDH010103273.1_pt1 | contig 13267 bp, 11 predicted proteins | sample 7442481 | NCBI WGS metagenome assembly JACCDH01 (sample SAMN15323433, study PRJNA562643) | freshwater metagenome | isolation source: river surface water | place: USA:Blue River Watershed | collected 2017-08-15
CCAACATTAAGGTTTTCAACAATACCAACACCTCCGGTGACTTTAAGGGCACCGGTTGAAGTAGAAGTTGAAGAGGTAGCATTCGTAATACTGGTAATACCAGTGACTCCTAAGGTAGATGATAAAGCAGTAGCACCAGTGATATTAGCAACACCTCCAACATTAAGGTTTTCAACAATACCAACACCACCAGTGACTTTAAGGGCACCAGTTGAAGTAGAAGTTGAAGAGGTAGCATTCGTAATACTGGTAATACCAGTGACTCCTAAAGTGGAAGATAAAGCAGTAGCTCCTGTGATATTAGCAACACCTCCAACATTAAGATTTTCACTAATACCAGCACCACCAGTAACAACAAGTGTTCCTGTAGTTGTACTTGTTGAAGTTGTACCATTTGTTAATTTAGTGACACCAGCAATATTAGCATTAGATCCTCCAACATTTAAGTTTCCACCAATTCCTACACCACCAGTGACTACAAGAGCACCATCCGAAGTTAATGTAGAAGCAGTAGCATTTGTGACGGTAGTGATACCAGTGACATTAGCTGTTCCTAAAATATTAGCATTACCACCAGTATAAATATTTCCTGATACACCAACACCTCCGGTAATGATAGCAGCACCAGTAAAGGGATTTAAACTGGTAGCTCCACTTGTAAATTGTGTAATACCTGAGATGTTAGCACGACCAGTTACATCAACATTACCATTACTTAAAATAACATTACCAGTAGTTAAACTTAAATTACCATTTAATATCTTTAAGTTAGCACTTTGAGCACCAGATGCTGTTTGTAAAACAACAGTACCATTATCAGTTGATGAAGCATTACCACCTAAATAAATAAATGAAGTATGTCCTTGGAAAGCAATATTTGATATATTGTTTGCAAGATTTAAATTACCGGCTGTGATATTACCATTACCAACATTAATAGATGATGGATTAAAAGTACCAGCACTTAATGTACCAGAGATAGTAGCATTGGAAGCACTAATATTAGATGAAGCACTGATATTAAGACCAGTTACATTACCACCTGCTGTTACATTTCCAGCAGTTGATACATTCGTAAATGTAATAGATGCTATATTAGCGGTAGTTATATTGGCAGTAGCAAATGTAGCATTAGTTGCCTCTACAGTACCAGCGGTGACTGTACCAACTACATCTAAATTGGTATATGAGACGGTACCTACACTTAAGGAGCCGGCAGTAATTAAACCAGATACACTCAAATCTCCACCCATTGTGATATTACCAGAAACATTTAAGTTCGAAGCAACTGTACTATTACCTACAACATATAAGGTACTATTAATGGTAGTAGGACCAGTAGCATTTAAAGATGATGTAGCAAAAATAGAATCAGATGTGAATGTAGAGGCAAAACCATCTACTTCACTTTGAAGAGCTGAGACATTTCCATTCGTTTTATTAATCTTATTATTTAACTGACGACGAGTTGGAGCCATTTTATATTATATAGTCATATTTTTTTTTTAAACGAAAAAAATAAATTAAAAAAAATAGTATTTTCTTATTCTAAATGAAAAAATTGAATATATTTATCATTATCATTATTTATATTTAATGATTCTATTATTAATGAATAATCATATTCTTCGTTTGAGTCCCATCCATTTGGATTTATAATTTGAATATGTATTTTTCTTTCATCTCCATATAAATAAAAAACATCATTACCTATTATAGGATTTTGTAAAACAGTCCAATAAGGACGACCAAGTGGTGTTATTTTTTTATCTGTAAAATGAAAAATATTTTTTCCCACAATACTTCCATTCCATTTATATTTAGATGGAAGATAAGAATCAAGTTTTAAATTCGATGTTAAACGATACGGATATATATAAGTAATCCCTGTAAAAGTTGAAGTCTTCTCATATATTCTTTCACTATTTTTTTGATAAAAGACTGAAAAATGTAAACGAAAAATACAAAAATCATTAATATCCCATGGTTTTTCCAAGAATTCAATTGTTGGTACTTTATCTTCTAAAATACCAATAAAATTTTCTTTTGTATTTCCTCTTCTCATATGAATCATACTCATATTTTTATTTGATTCTGCTTTAATAACTTGACCATATTCATTAATAGTACAAGTCATATTTTTATAATCTCCGAGTGGGGATGGTATTATTTTTTCAAAACCTTTATTTTGTTTGGTTCCATCAGGAAATATTAATTCACCATTTGTAATTTTTAAATTACCATGACATTCAATTGTCTTCTCTTCTTTATTATCGATTAAATATTGTTTACCTATATATAATTTACCTGATTTTATCATAATATCATTTTCAGGAATGATTAAAGAATCAAATAAATGAATACGACCAAATACATTCAAATTGGATTCAATACCAATATTAGATTGATGAGTTGATATATTTGATAAAAAAACTTTATTATAAAAATTAGTTTGACCAAAAAAAGTGGAAGTTCCTTCAACACTTAATTGATTTAAATTACCAATCTCTGTAATTAAATTTTGTTTTGGAGTTTGTAATGTACCATATAAAATATTATTTGAGACGGGTGATTGTAAGTTAGTATCTAAATGATGGTAAGGACCTTTCGAAGGTAAATGATATAAAGAATTTTGGATATTTCTTTTTTTCATTTATTTTATACTTCTTTTAAGAAAAAAAGAAGAAAAAATAAACTTTTTATTTACTATTTTTGATTACGTTTTAAAAAGAAAAAAGATATATGAGAGAAGAATATGAAGAATGAGTTTAATTAAAAAACCCAAACATATACTCTTGGCAGCACCATGTTATGGTGGTATTTTACATCGTGGTTTTTTTCATTCAGTATTGAATCTTCAAAAATTATGTCAAATTCATGATATACATTTAACTGTTCATACTATAGGTAATGAGAGTTTAATACAAAGAGGAAGAAACTTTTATGTAAACTTAGCTTATAGTAATTCTCATTTTACTCATTTGATGTTTATTGACTCAGATATTACTTTTAATCCTGATAATGTAATTCGTATGTTAAATTTTGATAAAGATGTAGTTTGTGGAATTTATCCCAAGAAAGGATTGGATATGAATAAGGTAAGACATCTTTCAAAACAAGAGAAGATTCCTACGGAAGAGATTGAAGCTATCTCACTTGATTATGTTGTAAATTTTGGTGGTGATAGTGTGAATATAGTAAATGGATTTATTCCTTGTATGTATGCAGGTACAGGTTTTATGTTAATTAAAAGAGAGACTCTTGAAAAATTGATTGAAAAATATCCAGAGACGAAATACAATAATGATGTGGGAGGATATAATTTACCAGGTATGGAAGATAATTTTTATGCTCTTTTTGATTGTTTTATCTGTCCTAAATCAAGAAGATATTTAAGTGAAGATTATGCATTTTGTCAAAGATGTATAGAGCAGGGTATGGAGATATGGTTAGATTTAACTTGTAATTTAACTCATACTGGTTCATATGATTTTAAAGGTTCATTCGGTAGACATATTACTTTTATGAATGAGATTTCACAACAACAACAAGAACCAAAGAAAGAAGGAGAAATAAAAGAATAAGTTTAAGATAGAAGATAAAAATCATTTATAAAAAAAGAAGAATATGTGTGGTATCATAGGTTTATTATTAAAAAATAAATCATCCAATAATCTTATCACAAGTTTATGGAATAGTATTTATCAATTGCAGAATCGTGGTTATGATTCATGTGGTATCTCTATTATACAAAAGAATTCTTCATTTATCAAGAATTCTTCATTTATCAAGAATTCTTCATTTTTAACTTTTAAATATGCATCCACACGAGAAAATAGTGCAATCGATATTTTAAAAAATAAAATTAAATATTTAGAAGAGAATGATCATTTAAGTTTTAGAATAGGTATAGGACATACTCGATGGGCCACAAATGGACCTAAAACAGATTATAATTCACATCCTCATGTATCATATCATGGTCATTTTTCTCTTATTCATAATGGCATTATTGAAAATTATGAAATTCTCAAAGAAGAACTTATGGAAAAAGGATATGATTTTTCATCTGAGACCGATAGTGAAGTGATTGTGAATCTTCTCGAATATTATTATTTACTTGATTCTGAAAAAAATGTCTACACTTCTTTCCAAAAGACATTAGAAAGATTAGTAGGTACATATGGTTTAGTTGTTATGTGTAAAAATGAAAAAGATAAATTATACTGTGTAAAGAATGGTTCACCTTTATTAATTGGATATGATGAAAATATTGGTATTGTGACATCAGAACCATGTGGTTTTTGTGACATGGTAAATACATATATTACTCTTCAAAATGATGATATATGTGTTTTATATCGTGATGAGACTGATAAAATACAAATGAAAACAAATCTCTCTTATACTCAAAATAAAATTCATAGAAATCATTTTGAAGAATCACCTTTACCTTATTGTCATTGGACAATTAAAGAGATATATGATCAACCTAAATCTATTTTAAACGCATATAATCATGGAGGTCGAATAAAAAGTTCATCTGAAGTTAAATTAGGAGGTTTAGATAAGAATATCGATATTTTAAAAGAGATAGAACATGTTATTTTATTAGGAATGGGTACTTCTTATCATGCTGGTCTACTGGGAGAGTATTATATGAAAGAGATATGTAATTTTGTTTCAGTACGATGTTATGATGCATCAGAATTTAAAGAAATAGATATACCCAAAAAAGGTAAAACCCTTGGTATCTTCATCTCTCAATCTGGAGAGACGAAAGATTTACACGAAACTCTAAAATTATTTAAAAAACATGATATTATAACGATGGGTGTAATAAATGTAGTAGATAGTTTAATAGCAAGAGAAGTGGATTGTGGAGTATATTGTAATGGAGGTCGAGAAGTAGGTGTCTGTTCAACAAAAATCTTTACATCTCAAGTGATTATTTTAAGTTTAATTAGTATATGGTTTTCACAGATACATGGAATACATAAAGGAAAGAGAGAAGAGATGATAAAAGATTTACAAAATCTCTCTTTAATGGTTCGTCAAACATTAGAAGATTTAAATGAAAAGATAAAAGATCTTGTAAAAGACTTCTCTTATTCAAATTTATTTATTTTAGGAAAAGAAAAAATGTATCCTATCGCATGTGAAGGTTCCCTAAAAATAAAAGAGATCTCCTATATTCATAGTGAATCTTATTCATCCTCTTCTTTAAAACATGGTCCGTTTTCTCTTTTAGATGAAAACTTTCCTGTCTTCATTCTTGATATTGATGATGATTATCACTCTAAAAATATGAATAGTTTAGAAGAGATTCATTCTCGTCATTCTCCTATCTATCTTTTCACAAATCATTTTGATTATCCTAAAAAACAGAATCTCAAAGTTATACATATACAAAAAAATAAAACATATCAAGGAATATTAACCATCATCAGTATGCAACTCTTCGCTTATTATCTTTCTATTCAAAAAGGATATAATTGTGATTTTCCAAGAAATCTCGCCAAAACTGTAACGACACTTTAATACTACATCCCTTATAAACCTATATTTTTTTTAAATAAAAGAAAAAGTAGAATGAGATAAATATAAAAAAACTTAAAAAGAAGAATAGAGAAGATAAAAAATGGAATGGAAGAGGTTAGCTATCAAAGACTATATAATTAAAGATGGTGAGGATTATCAATTTATGGGAATCAATCAACAACGTTTTTGGATAGAATATCGTGAAAATGTTGGATTTATAGAGAAGAAGAATAAGGATGATGTGGGTAGAGTATTAAATGGTTTTTTATATAGACATCCAGCTTTAGAAAAATGGAGAGAACGAATTAAAAAGTGTTTTCCAGACGATTGGAATATTTTTAAGATAGATGATATATTGATTATACATTTAGAGACTCGATTTTATAGTGGTTTTCCTAAAAGAATTCGTTCACGAGAGTATTTATTGTATAAAGATGGAATTTATGGTGTACTTATTTATGATGATTTATATGGTTATCGTTTAACAAGTTATTATCCTGTTAAATCATTAATAAAAAATAGAGAAGATAAAATACCATTATCTCCTCGATGGAAGATTTAGTAAAAGAGAGAAAACCTGTCAGACGAGGTTTTTAATTGACTTTGTCAATTTAACTAAAGATTTTCAATTTTTTGTATATATTTTTGAAGACATCTTTTTTCGATTTTTTCTAAAAAAGGTAATAAATATTTTGAATGAAGATGACATTTTGATTGATTTGATAATAAATGTAATTGTCTCTCTTCAAACATAACCTCATATAATGCTAATTGATAAAATTTTCCCAAATAATCCTTTACACTATCATTTATTAAGTCATCTTTTTCTTCTTCTGTTTGTACTGTAAAATCACCTTCATATATAAATAATTGTTGTATATATTCTTCTTCTCCTCCATAATGTTCTTCCAAATAATTTCTCATAATAGGTGTTAATATATTTTTACAATTAAAACAGATATACTCTTTATGAATAGGTAGTTCAAGATTTAAATACAAATAGGGTTTTAAAGATTCATATTTACTTAATTTTATATGTTCTTGATAGTTTAAATAGGAAAAAATCTTAAAATAAATCATATTACTCCACATCCTCCCTCTTTTATTAACGTAAATATTCATTTTCTTACACGTAAATATACTTAAAAAAATGAATTTATTTTTCATTTAAAATCTTAAATTGAACTTAAAGAAAATAATTAAAAAAATGGAATCTATATTAAAAGGTAGGATTATTTCCTATTTGGGGGATGTAGATATACGTTCTCTTGAGATAGTATATGAGAGTCCAAGAGAATATATAACAACACTTCAACATTTAGATTCAATCATGACCTATGTATTAGAAAAGTATCCGAAGATGAGTAGTATCTCTTATTATGAATATTCAGAAGAGGATAAGATGAAGATTCGTATACAATATTTAAATGATGAATATTATGGTATTCAATTGATTAAAAATCAGAATGGATTAGAACATATTAAAACTTTTTATTTAACAATTATGACGGGAGAGATAGAAATATATGATTATATATGGACTTCTATTGACTTATCTTTATTTTGTCCAATGTTTATCTATCATTATTTTTCAAATGAAGAATTTACAAAAATTCAATTTCCGAACAAGGATTTTGTCATAAAACTGTATGATAATTTTGGAGGTGATAATGACTTAGATACGATGTTGAAAGATGCGATTATTGATAAATATCATTTTATGAATGATATATTTATGACAGATAGTATTGACCACTTCTTAGAACCAATACATGATACAAGATATATCATAGATGATTGTCATGAATTATTCATATATGAAGAAGATGAATTTGATAGTGATAAATCATTGTAAATATTTAATTTTATAATAGAATACATTAAGAAGTAGTTGAGACCAAACGAAAATGTTTACTACAAAGATTCATAGTTAAATCAGATGGATTTTTTTTTACAGCAATCGAAGTACAACCTTCAAATGTGCATATTTTTTTTTTAGATACATAATTATCGGGTTTACAATTTTTACAATGAGTTTTGATATCAAGGTCAGGAGGTCCAAAATTGGCTTGTTTACCACATTTACCTTTACAGAAAATTCCAGATCGAATTAAATTTTTATCTTTTGGTTTGTGAGTTAAACAATATAATTTTTTTTGGTGAGGTAATCCATAACAAGCGAAGAGAATACATCCAGGATGGATACATTTTTTTTTATGTAAAGAGACCGCTTTTTTCAAAATTTTATCTATATGTGTTTTATGGACTTTCGTGGTATTGGTAGCTTCAATGGTTTTCATTAGTATTTGTTATTGTATAATAAATAGGGATTTTCTATAATCTTCATCTTTTTCAATTTTTTATAAGATTTACGTTCGATGCGTAAGAAAGTAGTAAAATGAATCGATATAAAGAAGAGATACGTAATAAGGATGTTTTTTCCCCATCCAGGAATGCAGGGTATTGACCCACGAATGTTTCATCAACAACAGACAAAACAAGAAGAATCAGATGAAAAAGAGCAAGATTTTGTAGTGATTATTATGGCGGGTGGAGAAGGTAAGAGAATGAATTCTTCTTTACCGAAGGTTCTACATCCATTTTTAGGAGAACCGATGTTGGTGCGAATTATAAGGATGTCTTTAAATCTTTCACCTCGTAAAATTATGGTAGTGACGGGTAAACATCATGATTTAATTAAACGAGTAGTTGAACAGAAAGTAAAATCATCATTAATAGAATATGTTCAACAAAAAGAACCATTAGGAACAGGAGACGCAATTAAATCATGTTTACCATATCTTGATTCATCTTCATCTGTGCTTATTTTAAATGGTGATATGCCAGCAGTTCAAGAAGAATTAATCGCCGAATTTGTAAATGGGTGTGATGAAGCAGGTATAATGACAATGGAATTGGAGAATTCAACGGGATATGGTCGTATTGTAAAAGATAAAAAGAAGAATTTTAGGGGAATTATAGAAGAGAAAGATTGTACAGAAGAAGAGAGGAAGATAAGAGAAGTAAATACGGGTGTATATTATTTTTCGGCGATGATATTGAAGTGTTATATACCGAAGATCACGAATCAAAATCGCCAGAATGAATATTATTTAACAGATATAGTGAAAGTAATATTAGAACATGAGGATTTAGATATTCATCTTTTTAAAGTGAATAAAGAGAATCAATATCAACTTATGGGAGTAAATACACCTGAAGAATTAAAAAATATTGAATCAATTGTATCAAGATTATAATATAAAATCTATATTTTTTTTAAGTTATATGTTTAATCATTCAATTAAAAATATAAAGTGGAGATAGAGGATGGACCCCATCGAAAATCAAAAAGAGACAGAAGAACAGATGATTCAAAAATTGATTAAACGAAATTTAGGTAAATTTTATACAGAGAATTATGAATATATTTTCAAAGAGATGATTTTACCTAATTATCAAACTACATTATTTGTAGAACCTTTTGTAGGAAAAGGACATCTTTTACAATTTTTAGAAAAATATTATCAAGTCAATCGTTCTTCTTTAAAGATTGAATATTATGACTTAGAGTCACATATGGAGAATACAATAGTTCAAGATACAATACAAACACCACCTCATTATGAAGATAAATTTGTTATCACCAATCCACCTTTTCTAGCTCGTAATAAGAATGATAAGAAAGAGACTTATGACATGTATGGTGCGAATGATTTATATAAATGTTTTATAAAAACAGTGATTCATGGAAATTGTTGTGGAGGTTTATTGATATTACCTATAAATTTTTGGTCATCCATTCGTAAAAATGATATGATATTAAGAAAGATGTTTGTGGAAAAGTATAAAGTGAAGAGAATGAATTTATTTGAAGAGAGGGTATTTAAAGATACTTCATTTATGGTGACATCGGTATTATTTGAAAAGAGAGAAGAGGGGGATGATAACTATATAATACCAACTTATATATATCCAGGAGGGATAGAGAAGAATTTTGAGATAAGTGAAGAGAGTAAATGGATGATAGGAGGTAATTTATATCATTTACCTCAAAGAGGTGACATTCATATCTCTCGAGTATATGATAAAGAAGATGGGGAAGATGTGATTGAACCGAATACTCGTATCTTTTTACATGCATTAGATGATGGTAAAGAGAAGAGAATTCATTTAGAATATGTGGAAGAAAGTAAAGAATTGTATATAGGGAAACATTCAGACCGAACATTTGCAACTTTACATATCACACCCCCTTTAACTTCGGAAAAACAGAAAGAATTAATACAACGTTTTAATACATATTTAGAAGAGAAGAGAGAAGAATATCATAGTATGTTTTTGACAAATTATCGAGAGAGTAAGGATTATGCCCGTAAAAGAATTAGTTTTCAATTGGTTTATGAGATATTGAATTATCTATTAAGTCAATAAAAAATATTTATTAAAAATAAGGTAAAATAAAAATGGGTGCAAATTTATCTTTTGAAAGACCAAAATGTCGTTATCCAGATCCATTAAATAAAAAAAATCAAGTAGGACCTAAGATAGTAAAAGACCCATATCTCAATAAAAGAGGTCCTTTAGGATTAAATATAAACGTATCAAATCCATCTTCTTTAATGGGACCTATGTTACAATCAAATTCATCAATGGCTTCAATGTTATCACCACAAAGTTTACAATCAGGTTTACAAAGTTCTTCTCTTGGTTCAATGTTATCACCACAAAGTTTACAATCAGGTTTACAAAGTTCTTCTCTTGGTTCAATGTTATCACCACAAGGTTTACAATCGAATCCTCAATTAAGTGGATTTTTATCTGGATTATCAAAAAAATCACCTAAAGAACTTGAAAATTTATCAAGAAGTTTAGGTTCAGGTATGGATGCAAAACAATTATCGGGTTTAATGTCGATAGCTTCTCCATATTTATCTAAATTAACACAAGCACAAAATAATGGTATATCAAAAGGTTTAGAAGAATCAACTCGTCCTCCTATTCCATCCACTCCTCCACCTCCTCTTCCATCAGAAGGAGGTTCAAAAGAGAAGAGTGTAAAAGAACTGCGTAAAATTTGTAAGCGAAATAAAATTCAAATCACAAAGGATGGAAAATATTTAACAAAAAAAGAATTATTAAAAATCATGAAAAGAAAAAAACTATAAAATATTTTTTTATTTTTATTATTATTTTATTTTGGTTTAAAATAAAATGAAAAATTGTAAAAAAAAATAGTATATAAAAAAAATGAATCCGATTGAAAATAAAAATTCAACTCTTCCAACTCCAAATTATCAAAATCAATTATTAAGAAGACAACGAATGATGAGACAAAGAATGTTATTGAGAGGAGGTAGATTTCAAAAAGGTAAAAAAATACCAACTAAAACAGTAAATGATAGCTCTTCTCAAAAAGTAGAAGTTAAACCAAATGAAAATCCTCTTTTAAATAAACAACCAAGAGAAAATAATATTGACTTAAAAAAAAATAATCCACAACCTGTTTCAAATATAAAAAAAGAAAATAATCTACAATCTATATTAAATATAAATAAGGAGAAAGAAAATATTAAAATAAAAAAAAATGATAATAATACACCAGAACCTTTTATAAAAAAAGTCGATGTGATAAATGAAAATTTAAATTCAAACTTTCAACATATTGAATTAAAAGAGACACATTCCATAAATTCAATGCAAAAATATTTATTATTTAAAAAAAAAATATTATTTATTAGTTTTGTAAAAGATATTGAAAATTCATTTGAATATTTAAGAAATTTTGTTAAAAATACAAGATTATTTCAATTAGATAGTTATTTTTATTTTTATGAGAATGGTTCAAAAGATAAAACAAAAGAATTATTAAAAAAATGGATTAAGGATAATGAAAATATTGATTGTTTTTTTGATGATAATATAGAATCAAAATATGATAATTCAACAATGAGTATATTAAAAAATAAATTATATAAGAAATCAATAGAAAAATATGGAAAAGAATTTGAATATTTAGTTATTTTTGATACGATTTTTGAAGAAGATATATCGATAGAAGATTTTTTAAAAATGTTTGAATTAAAAGAATCGTGGGATATGATAACATCAAATGTATGTTATAAAAATACAAATATTTATGCATCTCCATTTACTTTGCGTTTATTAAAAGATGAAGATGATATTCGTTTTTGTTATAAAAAATTTGATGAAAAAAAACAAGAAGAAGATTGGATAGATAAAGTATATGAATTTAAAAGTTGGTATCGTGTAAAAAGAGCATATGGTGGTTTAATGATATTAAAGAAAGAAATATTTGAACATCATAAATTATGGGATGAAAATTTATCAAAATTTGAAAATGAAAATATGTCATTATGTCGAAAGGTAAATCATATTTTTGTATCACCTCATATTATTTATCATAAATCCTATTTGTTAAAATCTATTCCCAAAAAACATATTATGAAAGAATCTTTTCCATTAAAATTAGATTCAATATTTTATAAAAATCATATTTTTATACCTTTTAAGAAGATGGATATTTTTGAGACATTAAATCGATATATGTCATCTTTATGTAAAAATAAAAGAATATATCCCTATCTATCTATTGAAAACGAAAAAGAGAATGATTGGTTAATATTTTTTGATATTATTAAGTTTGATAAGAATGATTTAGTTCATTTAGAAGTTGATGATCGTAAATTATTTATCAATAGTAGTGAAGATTGTGAAGATGAATTTTTCAAGATTTATAATTCTAAACAACTCTTCTTAAATCCAGACTTCTATTCTTGGAGAAAGTATGTAAATTATTATTTTACAAAATATATTTCTTTAAATCCATGGATACAACAAGGTATTCAAAAAGAAAAAGAAGAATTTAAAGATTATTTTGTTATTGGTATTCATTATCCAAGTATTCGTAAACATAATACATATACTAAGGAGTACTTTCATAAAATTGATAAATTATTAGAAGAAAAAGGTAACAAAGTTATTATTTATTTAGTATGTGATAATTCATCAATAATAAGTTCTTTTGAACATAAATATGGAGATAAAATTCAATATAATAAAGAGATCAAAAGAAAAGATATCGATGATATTTTAAAATGGATTGATAATAAAGAAATACAAGAAGATAAGAAAAAAATGAAAGAAATAAAAGATGAATTATTAGAGAGTTTTATTTTATCAAATACTCATCATTTTATTCATTCAAATACTACTCTTGCTTTAACAGTCTCATACTTAAATCCTCAATTATCTATGGAATTAATACCTTCTATTGAATAATTTATTATTCTAATTTTCTTTATATTAAGTATTTTTTTTATATGAATTGAATATAAAGAAATAGAAAAAATGGGAGGATTATTTGCGAAACCAACAGAAGAACAACCTATTGTTCAACCAGCACAACCAGCACAACCAGTTCAAAACCAAAATTCAAATCGTATTCAAAAAACTTCTATAAATAAAAATAAAAGTCCTAAACCTGTTGTTCAACCAGTTGTAAATGCTAATAATGGTTCAGAAGTAGTAAAAAATGTACCTGTTGTACAAGAAAAGACTTCTACCGGTTCAACTACAAGAGTAAATGCGAGTAGTAATAATGGTTCAACTACAAGAGTAAATGCAAGTGGTAATAATGGTTCAACTACAAGAGTAAATGCGAGTAGTAATAATGGTTCAACTACAAGAGTAAATGCAAGTGGTA
>JACCDH011156685.1_pt1 | contig 13267 bp, 9 predicted proteins | sample 7442481 | NCBI WGS metagenome assembly JACCDH01 (sample SAMN15323433, study PRJNA562643) | freshwater metagenome | isolation source: river surface water | place: USA:Blue River Watershed | collected 2017-08-15
CCCGACCAGCCTCTTTGAGCGTGACGGGCATCATTATTACAACACCCTGGCCTGGATCGATCCCGATGGCGCAATCCAGGGGACTTACCGCAAGAGCCACATCCCCGATGGCCCGGGCTATGAAGAGAAGTACTATTTCCGTCCCGGCAATGACGGGTTCAAGGTGTGGAACGCCTTTGGCCACAAGCTGGGCGTCGGCATTTGCTGGGACCAGTGGTACCCGGAAACCGCCCGCGTCATGGCGCTGCTGGGGGCCGAAGTGCTGTTCTATCCCACCGCGATCGGCAGCGAGCCCTATGACGCCGATCTCGATACCAGCCGGATGTGGCGCCGGGCAATGCAAGGCCATGCCGTATCGAACTGCATGCCGGTTGTCGCCGCCAACCGGATCGGAACCGAGGATGGTCAGCGCTTCTACGGCCACTCGTTCATCACCGACGAATGGGGCGATCTGATCGCGGAATTCGGAGCGGAAGAGACCGGTGTGCTGGTGCACCGGCTTGACCTGACCCGTGCGGCCAAGCACCGCGCCGGGATGGGCTTTTTCCGTGACCGCCGCCCGCAGCTGTACGGCCGGATTGCGCAGGACATCTGACCCTTGCGCCAGCGCTATCTGATCGCGCTGGGCTCGAACAAGCGCCACCACCGCCACGGCAGACCAGCTGCGGTGCTCCGCGCGGCGCTGGACGCGCTGGCTGGTGCCGGGGTAACGATCGAGCGTGCGGCGCCTGCGCTGACCAGCGCCCCGGTTGGTCCATCGCAGCGCTGTTATGCCAACAGTGCTGCGCTGATCGTGACCGACCTTATGCCGGATAAGCTGCTGGCTTTGTTCAAGCGGATCGAACGCGAATTCGGCCGACGCAGCGGCGGACAGCGCTGGTCTTCGCGCGTACTCGATCTCGATCTGGTGCTGTGGAGCGGCGGGACCTGGTCCTCGCCAGGTCTGACCGTGCCGCACATCGCCTATCGCGAGCGCAATTTCGTGCTGGCTCCGGCGCTTGCCGTTGCGGCCGCATGGCGCGATCCGATCACCAATCTTTCGCTCCGCCAGCTCAAGGCCCGCTTGACCCGCCGCCGCCCGATCCCTAGGTGATCGCCTCCCGTCCGCAAGCACGGCAGGGGCCCTTAGCTCAGTCGGTAGAGCAACTGACTTTTAATCAGTAGGTCGCTGGTTCGAACCCAGCAGGGCTCACCATTTTTTCAAAGCACTGTGTCGCTGGGATGCGACCCGCCAAGGCTGCTGGCACAAGCAGGCATTCGGCCAGCCGCCGCGTTTGCGACGGAAATAGCTCGGCCGGTTTCGTTATGTCTCTGTCACAATGGCGGCAATTGTGGTTGGTTGCCATCCGAATTGGTCAGGTCTCCGCTTCAGGATAACTACGGTTTACGCATAGGCAAGGGGCATGACGAACCCCGTAATCGCCCTTGTCGATAGTGACTGTGCCCGACGCAACAGGGTCGTCCGGCAGTTTGCCCAAGACCATTATCATGTTGAACCCTTTGAGGATTTGACGGAATTTACCCAGATCAAGCACTGTCAGCGATTGGTTCTGGTTCACGATGAGCCGGGCCTGGTTGCCAGCGTAATCGGCTATTGCCGTTCCACCGCCCAAGTGGCCTGCATCGTGGCCTTTTCCGGTCAGGCGAATGCCGATCGGGTTGTTGCGGCACTGCGTGACGGTGCGATTGGTTATTACGATTGGGCAGATGGCGAAGCCGGGCTGCTTCCGCGGCTGGGCGCGTGGATCGATCTGGCGGGGCAGGAATGGCCGCGGCTGGCCCGCTATTACGCTTCGACCCGATTGGTCGCCCGATTGACCCGGCGCGAGCGTGAGGTGCTGGGTTGCATCACCCGCGGGCAGTCCACCCGATCCATCAGCGAACAGCTACTGATCAGCTACCGCACTGTTGAGCTGCACCGTTCGCATGTTCTGGAAAAGTTAATTGCATCAAATGCTTCCGATGCGGTCCGCATTGCGATGGAGGCGGGGATGGGCTCGTGATCGGATGGTAATGATACATATCAACGTAAAAACCCTAGAATTGCGCTAAAATTGCCGCCTGAAACCGAATCGGAGGAAACGGTGTTCACATTGTCAGGCCTGAAACTGCAATCGCGGCGAGGCGGTTGGTGGTTCGTGGTCGTGGCTTCGGTTGGGCTGGCCTTGACCCTGATTGTCACCGGCATGGTGGTGGCTGACCAGCACGCATCGCGCAGGCGCCTGTTCGAAGCGATGGGGCAGGACATCCAGCAGCGGCTGGGGCCGTTCTTTATGCTTGAGCATGGCCTGCGCGGTACGCGGGCGATGGTTCAGGCGGTTGGCGGGTTCGGGGTGATAACCGACGAGCAGTTCAATACCTTCGCCCGCTCGCGCGAGATCGGCGAGGAGTTTCCCGGAACCCGCGGGATTGCCCTGGCCAAGCGGATGCCGTCCGGGGCGGACAAGAGCGGTGTGGCAGACTTGCGGCGCAAGGGCTGGCAAGTCTCGCGGCTGTGGTCACTCGGGCCGAACACGGGCGACCGTTATACCGTGGTCGCAGCCTATCCGCTTGAGCGCAATTTCGATGCGCTGGGGGGTGACATTGCGTCCGATCCCCAGCGTGCCTCGACCATTGCCGGCGCGATCCGCACGGGAGCTGCGCAGCTCTCGCCGCCAATCGACCTGATCCGCTCCGCCGACGATAGGCTTGAACGCGGCTTTCTGATCGTGCTGCCGGTCTATGCCGGCCAGACTGTCCCGCAAACCGAACGGGACCGCATCGTGACGGCAACCGGGGTGGTCGTGATGCCGGTGGTTATCGAGGAGCGGATGAAGCTGTTCCGCTGGGCCCGCGATCAGATCCAGTTGGGCATTAGCGATGTGACCGATCCGCGCCGCCCGATCCCGCTTTATGAAGCGCCCGGCAGGGCTGTGATGGGCGATCTGGCGCAGACCATCCTGTTGCGGGTGCATAATCGAACCTGGCAGCTTTCGCTGCGCGCAACCCCGGCCTTCGATGACATGGGTCAGGGCACACCCTGGTGGTTGATGGCCCTCCTTGGCGCAACCATCTCGCTGGCGGCAGCCAGTGCGGCGTTGATCGCGGCGCGGACCCTGGAGCGGATCGGAAACCTGAATGCCCGGCTTAAGGCGCAGGCCGCCGTGCGCAGTGCCGAGCTTGAGGAAGCACGGGCAAATGCGCTGGCGTCCAGCCGGCAGATGATCACCTTGATCGAGGAAAACCCGCAAGGGATCGCCCTGCTTACCCTTGCGCCATTCGATATCGCCGAGGCCAACCCCCGGTTCCGCGAACTTATCCCGAACCTGGGCAAGCTTGAAACCCTGCTTGCCCCGATGTTCCAGACTGAAGAACCTGCTGCCGGGACAGCATCCGAACTGACCGTGATCTGCGAAGAAGGCCGGTGGTTGCGCTTTACCTGTTCGCGCATGGATGCTGCCCGCGAAGGCGACCGCCGTTACATCCTGATGGTAGAGGATGTCACTGCGGCCCATGAGCAGCGACTGATGCTGGATGAAGCTCTGGCGCGGCTCTACCTGGCCAGCGAGACGGCCCAGATCGGCATCTGGTACTGGAACTTTGCCGACAGCACGGTGCAGTGGGACGCGCGCATGTTCGCCATCTTCGGCCGCACCGCCGAGGAGCGCGCCACGCTTGATCCGTCTTACCAGTTCTGGGTCGATTGCCTCCATCCCGATGACGTTGCCCAGGCCGAGGATTCGCTTAACCAGGCCAATGCCAATGACACGGACTGGGCATGCAACTACCGCATAATCTGCGCCAATGGCGATGTCCGGACGATCGAGGCCTTTGCAATGCAACGCCGCGACGAGAGCGGAAAGTCGATCGGCATGCTGGGGGTTTGCCGGGATGCCACAGAGCGGCTGCAACTGGCGGCAGAGCTGATCGCCGCCAAGCACGAAGCCGAAGCCGCGAACAAGGCAAAGGATCGGTTCCTGGCCAATATCAGCCATGAATTGCGTACACCGATGAACGCAATCCTGGGGCTGCTGCAAATCCTTGAGCGCGACGAATTGGGAAATGCGCAGCGGTTGCACGTGACCAGCGCCAAGCGTGCGGCCAAGGCGCTGCTTCGGATCCTCAATGATATTCTGGATTTTTCCCGGTTTTCGTCCGGCCTGGTTGATCTTGTTGCCGAGCCGTTGCGGCTGCACCAGGTTACCGATGCGACGGTTGCGCTGTATGAGGAAGCGGCCAAGCGCAAGGGTATTCATCTCGCCGCGCGGTTGAACGGTGATCCGGAGCGACAGTATTGGGGCGATGAACTGCGACTGGGCCAGATCCTGAATAACCTGGTCGACAATGCGGTTAAGTTCACCGGCGCAGGCACGGTGGAAATCGAAGTTTCGTGCCGGGCCGATGGCGCGGATCGGGATCTGGTCCGTTTCGCGGTTCGCGATACCGGCCCCGGTCTGGGTAACGGGGAAGCGCACCGGCTGTTCGAGCCATTTGTGCAGGCCGAGCCATCGATCACCCGGTCGTTTGGCGGCAGCGGTCTGGGCCTGGCCATCTGCCGCCAGCTTGTTCAGGCGATGGGCGGGGCGATCGGGGCAGAGAGCAATCCCGGCGGGGGTGCCCTGTTCTGGTTTGAAGTGCCGCTGGAACATGGTGCCGATGCCCGTTTGCAACAGGTCCAGCAACTCGAACCGGGGCGGGTCCTGATCCTGACTGCGCAGGAAGATTACGGGCACTTGCTGCTGGGTCAGCTGAATTCGCTGGGTCTGACCGGTAAGCTGGCAACGGGCCCCGACGGATTGATCGCCGATCTGACCGAGGGGTCTGGGCATGGGCAGGCTTTTGACCTGCTGCTGGTGGACTTGCCCTGCGCCGAAGGTGAGCTTCAGGCGATCGCACAGGCCTTGCGCGCAATCCAGCGCGATAGACTGATCCCACATGTCCCGCTGCTCGTACTGCGCGGCACCGAGCTTGCTTGGGCAGGGGCGCAACTGCCGGAAGGCCTGATCCCGGATGCTGAATTGGCCAAGCCGGTTCCGGCACTGAACCTGTATCAGGTTCTTTGTGATCTGCAGCGTAAAGGGTTCACAGACCGCCCCTTTGCGCGAACGGATTTCACGCAAAAGCAGATAGCCGCGGCACTCGCCGCACGTGCCGGTGCCCGCATTCTTCTGGTTGAGGATAATACCACCAATCAGGAAGTGGCCTTGGCCATGCTTGAGCAGTTCGGGCTGAGCGTCGATGCGGTCCGCAACGGTGCAGAGGCGGTGCAGCGTTTGGCCGTTCAGGATTACGCAATGGTCCTGATGGACATCCACATGCCGGTGATGAATGGGGTTGAAGCCACTCGCGCTATCCGGGCCGGACAAGGAAACGCGCGGATCCCGATCGTGGCCATGACCGCTTCGGCGTTCCCGGAAGACAGGCGGAGTGCGTTTGACGCGGGGATGAGTGATTTTATCGGCAAGCCGATCGATGCGGATCGCCTTGCGGTTATGCTGGTCAGGTGGTTGCCCGCCAGCGGCGCCAGCATGCGCATGATCGATCGCGCAGCGCTGGAACGTCGACTGGGCGGGGGCGCGGGGCGAGCCGGCCGGGTGCTCCGCGCCTTTGTTGAGGATTTTGAGCCATGGAAGGAAAAGGCCGCGCGGGCTCTGGAATTGGCGGACCACGCAGAGCTTGATGCGTTGGTCCACAGCCTGAAGGGCGCGGCCGGGGGCATTGGTGCAGACGAACTGGCCCGCGGCGCGAATGCATTGGATGAGGTCCTAAGAGCAGGATCGCCGTCGCCTGACTGGCCAGCGATTGCCGGATTGCTGGACAAGCTTCTGGCCCAGCTGGCCGCGACAATCGCCGAACTTCGCGCCCTCGCCAGCGGCGCAACGGCGGCGGCGCCCGAATGATTTTTTGCGAGAGTGAAGTGACCAAGTGCGACCAAGTGAGACTAGCGGGTTAAAAATGTCCGATGGATCGAAAAGCGCCACAGCCGAGCTTAAGCGGATCCTGCTTGTTGAGGATGTTCGCGCGCTTGCGATTGCCTACGCTGAACAGCTTGGCGATGCCGGATATGATGTGGTGGTTGCGGCAACGGCCGCGGCCGCGGCTTCTGCGATGGGAAAGGGCGGGCCTTTCGCTGCGGTCGTGCTCGATCTTCATCTGCCCGATGCGGACGGACTGGACGTGCTGCGGAGGCTGGGCAGCGATCAGGCGGTCATCGTGGTTACCGATGATGGATCGATCGACCGCGCGGTTGAAGCCATGCGGCTTGGCGCTTTGGATTACCTCGTCAAGCCGATCCCGCTCAAGCGTCTGGTTGCCGCCGTGGATCAGGCGGTCATCACCGGCATGACGCGCCCTCTGGTCCAGAACGCCGATTGGTCACGCCCGATCGCCGCCCAGGCCGAGACCGGCTTTGTCGGGCAGTCGCCGGCAATGCAGCGGGTCTATCAGCTGATCGGGCAGGTTGCCGACAGCACCGCAACCGTCATGATCACGGGCGAGACCGGAACCGGCAAGGAGCTTTGCGCCGAGCAACTGCACTTGCAAAGCGGGCGGGCCAATAGGCCGTTCATCGCCATCAATTGCGGGGCGATCCCCGACAATCTGCTTGAGTCAGAGCTGTTCGGTCACAAGCGGGGCGCCTTTACCGGCGCGAATGTGGACCGGGTTGGGGCGGCCAAATCGGCGGACAAGGGTACATTGTTCCTCGACGAAATCTGCGAGATGCCGTTGCAATTGCAGGTCAAGTTGCTGCGCTTTCTGCAAACGGGCGCAATCCAGCCGCTGGGAGCAAGCCGCAGCGAAAAGGTTGATGTTAGGGTGGTCTGCGCCACCAACCGCGACCCGCTTCAGGAAGTTGCCCAAGGCCGGTTTCGTGAGGACCTTTACTTCCGGCTGGCGGTCATCCCGATCGAAATGCCTCCGTTGCGCGAACGGGCTGGGGATGTTCCGCTGTTGGCGGAGCGCTTTCTGGCCGTGCTCAATCGCGATCTTGGAAGACCGCGCCGCGCCTTGTCGGAAGAATTCCTGCGCAGCCTCGAAGCCTATTCCTGGCCCGGGAATGTCCGTGAATTGCAGAACGCCATGCTGCGTGCGGTCTTGCTATCCAACGGTCCGGATCTGTCGCCCGCAGTGCTGAACCTGCCGTCAAGCCTGGCGCCAGCTGCGGTGGGCGCGCCTGGTCCGCAAGAAGCCGATACGGCTGCCGTTGCGGCTGGAAATGGCGCCGGATCGAACGAGAGCCTGCCCAGTCTGGCGGCGATTGAACGGGCGGCGATCGAACAGGCGATGCAGATGGCCGATGGCAATGCAGCTGAGGCGGCGCGCATGCTTGGAATAAGTGTTTCAACAATATACAGAAAATTGAAATTCTATTCGGAATGACACTTTCGCAATCAATTTCGCAAAATGATAATCCTTTTGCGAATTGCAGTCTCAATTTCGGTGCAGATTGAGCAGATCCTGTTCTTGGATAATAGCGGTTTTTTCTTATTTTTCGCGTAAAGCCAGCTGTTTAGCCAAACTGGCCCGCTTATTGCTGATGCTATTGCAGTATAGCTGTTTGGAGGCTGCAATGGAAAACGTGGGAATAACCCGGCAATCGAATGCGCAAGCCGCCCGGCTGTGTGATTTTCCGACCGGTATCGATCAACAGGTGCTTGAGCCGCCAACGCACAGTTGCCACCTGCTGGTCGTACATGCTGACCTTGCCGGAGCGGAAGCGATCGCCCGGATGGCGGTTGCGCTGGGGCACCGTGCCACCACCTGTACCAATTCCACCGAAGCCTTGCGGATGGTGGCGCGGGATAGTTCGATCGGCATTGTCATCGCTGATGCCTGCTGCCTGCCGCTTGACGGGATCTGGTTGGCAAACGAACTGGCGGCGCGGCTTGCGCTTACCCGGCCGGTTTCCGTTATCATCACTGCCCGGCAGCCCGATGAGCAGGCCTTGCTGGCCGGGCTGCGCGCAAATGTTGTCGACTTCCTGTTGGGCGAACTGACCCTGGGCAAGGTTTCGGAGTCGATCCGGCGGGCCTTGGCGCGCTGGTCGGCGCAGTCGCACCTGCTGCGCGCCAACGTCTTGCGGGATGCGCGGCAGTTCCCGCCTGCCTGCAATGATCAGGATCGCGATGGCGAAGATTCCAGCCTGCGCCTGGCAAAGACCTATGCCAAAATCCGCCGAACCCGTTCCAAGTTTTTTGAGTCCTGGGTCCTGACCAGCCCGACCTGGGATATCCTGCTGGAGCTGGCGCTATCGGAATTGCAGAACGAGCAGGTTTCGATTTCCAGCGTCTGTGCTCTGTCCGAGTTTCCAATGAGCACGGCCCTGCGCCACGTGCGTCAGCTGGAACAGGCGGGGATGATCAACCGCTCCGTCGATCCCGGTGATCGTCGCCGCTGCCTGCTCAAGATCGAACCAGCCACACTGGCGACAATGAAGCGTTACCTTGCCGCGTCAAAGGCCTAGGCCGGTGAACGAATTGCCCGGGAGGATCGGATGAAATCTGCGCTGGAACTGATTGCCTTCGCCAATTCGTCGGACACCGACGGCGCGGTCGCGTTGCTTGAAACTGCGCTGGATGCGCTCGACCGGGCCGGGCAGCACATGAGTGCGGCGCTGGTCGACCTGGCGTTGAACCGGTTGCACGAGCAACGGGTGGCGCAGCAGGTGCTGGGCCGCCTTAACTGAAGCCGTCCTGCGGATTGTGGCGGTCTGGCCCCGGGCCTGGGCGTACATCGGCGTCCGGCTGAAAAGACTTCCTAACTGGCCAGCCGGGCCCGGCGTGACCCCAGCAACTGGCCTGCGATCCGTTGCAGCGGCATGACGGCCTGGGCAGCACCCAGCGCGATCGCTGCACGCGGCATCCCGAAGACGGTGCATGATGCTTCGTCCTGGGCGATCGTGGGTGCCCCTGCACGAGACATCGCCAACAGGCCTTCGGCGCCATCGGACCCCATACCGGTCAGCAGCACGCCCACTGCCTGCGGACCCAGCGTCCGTGCGACCGAATAAAACAATACGTCAACGCTTGGCCGGTGGCCGGAAACCAGCTCTCCATCGCGGAGCTTGGTGTGGAAACTGGCCGTGCCGCCGATCGAAAGGTGGCGATCCCCCGGAGCGAGGTAAACGTGACCCGGGCGGAGCGGCAGGTCCGGTTCCGCCAACTGGACCTTTGCGCCGCTGGTCTGATCGAGGGTCTGCGCGATTGCCGGGGCGAACCGTGCGTGAACGTGCTGGACCACGACCGTGGGCGGGCAATCGGGGCCGAAATCCCGCAGCAGCACTTGCAGGGCTTCAACCCCGCCGGTCGATGCGCCGATCGCGATCAGCCGCGCCCGGCTGGCATCGATCGTGGCGCTGGCCGGCTGGCTGGTCGGCGCTGGCGCGGGCTTGGAGAAGCGGACCTGCGCGGCCTCGCGGATCAGGTTGGCCAGCCGCCCGTTGTCATCCAGCGGCAGTCCGCCGGACCGGTCGCACTTGGCGTAACAATGGACCGCTCCCAGCGCCAGCGCGCGCGCTGTGACATTGTTCCCCGCCTCGGTTGAACCCGACACGACAATCACCGGCGTGGGCCGCAGCTGCATCAGTTTTTCAAGGAAATCGAGGCCGTTCATCCCCGGCATTTCAATGTCGAGCGTGACGACATCCGGGTCGAGGCACTTGATCAGTTCGCGCCCCTCGGCGGCATTTGCCGCCGTGCCCACTACCGAGATGTCCGGCTCGTTAGACAGCCGTGACATCAGGATTGCCCGCATCGTAGCCGAATCGTCGATAACCAGGACGCTGATCGTCACAACATGCCCTTTCCACCGCGGCCAGCGCCGGATCGGCTAGAAAAATATCGAGATTCAGTCACTTCGCTCTCCGGCTTTGGCGATACATCGGGTATCCGCCTTAGCCTGCGATAACCAAAAGTGCCTTTGCGACCGGACTAGGGCCTAATCCCTATCTGGCCGATCCCTGCCCGGACTCAGCTGAGTGCCCGGTAGCGGAAGTCCCGGAACCGGCATTCACCCGGACCTGCGGCATAGAGGCCGGGCCTGAGAGCCAGAAACCCGCCGCGAACATTGTGGTGATAGCCCGACACTTCCATCCCCCGGTCAAACCGCTGCCAGGTCTGGCCGCCGTCGCCGCTGATGTGGAAGGCGATGATATGCTCGCGATTGGTAACCCGCAGCTTCATCCGCTTCCCATGGGGGTTGGCCGGCCGGCCACGTTCAATGCCATATTGGTGCGTCACGAACCGCTGTTCATCGAAACCCAGGCCGCAATAGAGCTTGTCATCATAGAACAGCACCAGCCCGGCGGTGGCCGCGGGACCCAGCTCGATATCGCATTCGAACTGGTAGGAGCGATCGCCAACGGTCAGCAGCAGTGGTGAGCCGGACGACGGGGCCAGGCCCTTGCCAGCAAGGTGCAGCGCACCGTCCGCAACGCGGATTCGCGTGGCTTCGTCTGCGGCAGGACGGAAGAACGTCCACTTTGACCCAAGCGCCAAGGGTGCGCTGAAATCGTCGGACAAGGCCATACCGTGCGGCAAGGCCTGCCCACCGCGTGGCTTGCGGATCGGGCGCGAGAGATCGCCGCCGGTCATGTGGAACCAGCCGTCGGCGGTCCACTCGACCGGATCGAGCAGGCACTGGCGGCCGAGGGTCCAGAATCCGGCCTCGTAGCCGTGGTAAAGCGACCACCATGACCCATCGGGGCCCTCGACCAGGCTGGCATGGCCGCGTGACCACCAGGCTTCACCGGCGGATTGGGTGCGGACCAGCGGATTTCCGGGATGCTGTTCCCACGGCCCATGCAGCGAGCGCGAACGTGCGGCGATGACCATGTGGCCGGTTGGCGGACCGGCGGTGCCGCCAACGGCGGTGATCATGTAGTACCAGCCGGCATGACGATGGATCTTGGGACCTTCAGGTGAGAAGCCTTCAACGTCCCAGGTGTCAGGATATCGCCAGGGGTCATAGACATGTTCGATCGGGCCCGCGGTGCTGAGACCATCATCGGCCAGCCGCACCCGGTCCCCTCCGGACAGGAACAGCCAGCGCGAGCCATCCTCCGCCACGGCGTGGCAGGGATCGATATGCTGGTGCAGGCCCAGCGGTACGGGATCGCTCCAGGGCCCGTCGATGTGATCGGCCCAGATCACGTAAATGTTATTCTGCGGTTGGGCCTTCACCGGGATGTACAGGAAGTACCGCCCATTGTGCTTTTCCAGGCTGACCGCCCAGACCGAACCGATATTGCGGTGCAAGGCCGGTTTGCGCGGCTGCCAGTTCACCAGATCGCGGCTGTGCCAGATGGTCAGGCCGGGATAGGCGTCAAAGCTGGAAAAGGTCAGGTAATAGTCATCCCCGTCCTTCAGCACGGCCGGATCGGGATGATCGCCAGCCAGCACCGGGTTGAGGAAACGGCCATTGCCAAGGTCAGGCCGACGTTGCCCTTCGATACCGGGTCGGCTCGGCGGGGCCGCTGAAAGGGGCAGCGCAGAAGCCAGTGGGGCCAGGGCCCCCGCCTTGAGCAGATCGCGGCGGTCCATCAACCCAGGCCGACAGTGCGGGCCCAGTTGCGCCACAGGTCCGGCCAGACCTCCACCGGCTTGCCCACAGCCTTGCGCAGGCCAAAGCCGTGGCCGCCGTTGGCAAACAGATGCATCTCAAGCGGAATGCGGCACGCCTTCAACCCGCCGCGCAGGCGCAAGGTGTTTTCCACCGGGACCACATCGTCATCCTCGGCATGGAGCAGGAAGTGCGGTGGGGCATCAGCGGGGACCTGACGATCAGGTGAATAGAGCGCCTCAAGCTCCGCCGAGGGGCCCTTGCCGAGCAGCAATTCGCGTGAGCCCGGGTGGGCGATCGCCGGGTCCATGCTGACCACCGGATAGATCGGCGCGGCGCTGTGGGGCTTGGCGGAGAGTCGGTCAGCCGCGTCCACCGGCTGATAAACCTTCGCCGCGAAACGGGTCGAGAGACTGGCGCAGACATGACCACCGGCGGAAAAGCCCATGGCGGCGACGCGTTCCGGATCGAGGGCGAAATCCCGGGCGCGGTGCCGGATCAGGCGCATGGCGCGCTGCGCATCGGCCAGCGGCGCATCCGGCCCTGCGGCCCAGCCTTCGCCAGGGAGGCGGTAGAACAGGACAAAGGCGGTGAAGCCGCGCGCCGCCAGCCAGCGCGCCATTTCATAACCTTCCTTGTCGACGACGACCCAGCGATAGCCGCCGCCCGGCGTGAGGAGAACCGCCGCCCCATTGGGCCGATCGGGCCGGAAAACCGCCATGCGCGGCCGGGTTATTGCAAAGACCGCGCGGTCTGTGACCAGCGGATCGGTCGAGCGCTGGTTGACAGTCTCGGTCAGGGGTTTCGATGGCTGACCGATGGCACCAGCGGGCCACAGGTCAATCGTTTCGCTCGGCTGCGGCAGGCCGGGCGGCAGGGCCCCAACGGCAACGGGCGGAGGCGTTTGCGCCCCCGCCCGTGCTGTCAGGCCGGTGGCCAGCCCCGCGACAATCAGCGACCTGCGGTCAATCGTCATCGCGGGGGCGGCCTCTTGTTGGTGGTTACATCTTCACCCGGGCGCCGATCAGGATCGTGCGACCAAAGTGATTGTTCTCGTAATTGCGGTCCGCATCCCAGTCGGTGAAGCGGTAGCGGTAGGTGTCGAGCAGGTTGTTGCCTTCAACCGACAGCTCAAGCCACTCGGAAACCTTGTAACGCACCGAGGCGTCAAGGTTGGTGGTGGCGCCATAGCCTTCCAGCAGGTTGCCGGTGCCAGACGAACCCTCGTGGTAACGACCACGATAGGACAGCATGACACGGCCGCTGAACTTGCCGTCATCATAATAGACGGTGCCGTTGTAGGCTTGCTTCGACACGTTCGAGAGCGTGCTGGTCAGCGTCACGTTCTGCAATGCGCCACCCGGAGCAATCGCCGGACCTTGCAGGTTGAACGTGGCGTTTGAGCTGATGAAGGTGGCGTTGGCGATCACCCCGAAGTGTTTCAGGAAACCTTCGGTGAAGGCGCTGAACGGCACCTGCGCCGCCAGTTCCCAACCGTTCAGCTTGGCACCGCTGCCATTGACGGTGGGCGACAGGGTCCAGATCGGCTGCGACAGCTGCGCTGGGTTCAGCGCTGCCGGCGAACTGGGGCTCAGCACCGAGACCGGCAGGCCGGTCTGGGTGAAGGTCGCGCCGGTGATCGAGGCCGACTGGGTGAAGCTGCTTACGTCCTTCTTGAACCAAGCAACCGAGAGCACGGCCTGCGGGGCAAAGTACCATTCGGCGGCCA
>JACCDH011518693.1_pt1 | contig 13265 bp, 15 predicted proteins | sample 7442481 | NCBI WGS metagenome assembly JACCDH01 (sample SAMN15323433, study PRJNA562643) | freshwater metagenome | isolation source: river surface water | place: USA:Blue River Watershed | collected 2017-08-15
AAAAAACCAATAAGGGCCTCTATCGAAAGATGGGGGCCTTACTTTTTGTCTTCAGGATCTTTCAGTAGATCGTAGTGGTTCGCAACGAGTAGTAGCGCAATTGAAGCGCAACCCATGGCAAAGAATTCCCATTGATGCAGCATGGCAGTACCGATAACAGTCATCAAAATTGTCCAGCCAACTGCCATCTTGGCTTTTTTGCTTAAGGGTTTCATATATCAGGGTCGAAGTGAAATTTATCGAACGGAGAGTCTAGCTTTAGCGCTGAGCTCATTCAGCGTTCCGCGCTTATCAAGTTGAGAAAGTCTGAGGGCCTCTTGTTCAAAGTCAATTTGAGCAGGATGAAATTCAACATTACCAAGGTGAATGACATAAGTCCAAACTAGTTCACGGCCTCTATCTTTATATACATCTACAACACGTTTCATTTTTTACCACCTATGCTAGATGCGGGACTCGACACTGTGTTTATGTTGTGTTTTAAGTCAATTAAATTTCGTGGGTCAATTCGGATTACGCCGCCACGAGGACTATCAATATCGGATATCAAAAAGAATGCAATAGATATCACCATTGGAAAAATCATAAATAGGCCGATATTGCGCTTAAAGTTCCTCGCGCCAAAGCCTACCAATGCATTTGCGCATATTGCAATTGCTGCCATCAGCCACCAAGCAGCAGTTGGTATGCGATTCCACCAAGCAGCCTGGGTGTAACCATGGGCGTTAATAACATCGTTTAGACCAGAGATAACGAGCGCCATATTGGGGGATGGTTGGCTGCGCGCAACCGGGAGAAGTTCGCTCCACATGGCATTTTCTATGGCAATAGTGCGTTGTGTAATTTGTTTGGCGGTCTCTCGATCTTGTTTGGAGTAGAACAAGATGCGCTGATCCAGATAATCGTTCAAAAACCCTTTGATAGTTTCTGCAGTTTTGCTGGGCAAGAGATCGGCCCTTAAAAACTCTGTACCAATGGCATTTGCCTCAGCTTCCTCATAAGTCTGCCTCAAGTCATAACGTGCAATAGCCATGGAAAAGGTAAAGCCAATGATCAAAGCAAGCAGGGTGAGGGTTGCAGTCTGGATAATTCCTAGGTCTGCAGAGGTCTCAGTATCTTTTGTGCGGTACTTACTCAGTACGGAATAGCCAAACCATACTGAGCCGGAGAGGGCTACAGTAGAGATGACAAATACTAATCCGGGGTAATTTGCGAGGTGTGGAATATTAAAAAGTTCCTGGATACAAAATATCTTTAGTCACATTTTGAATGTCGCGATGCCCAGTGAAGGCCATTGTGATATCCAGTTCCTTATGAATGATCTCAAGACACTTAGTCACACCAGCCTCACCCATGGCACCCAAGCCATAGAGGAAGGGGCGACCGATCATGGTGCCACGTGCACCGAGTGCCCAAGCCTTCAATACATCTTGACCAGATCGAATACCACCATCCATCCAAACCTCAATGTCATTGCCAACTGCATTGACGATCCCTGGTAAAGCTTTAATGCTGGAGATAGCACCGTCTAACTGACGTCCACCATGATTGGAGACAATCAAGGCATCTGCGCCGGAGTTAACCGCTAAGCGAGCATCCTCTTCATCCAAAATCCCTTTAATGATGAGCTTGCCACCCCAGAGTTTTTTAATCCACTCCACATCATCCCAGCTCAGGCCAGGGTCAAACTGCTCAGCTGTCCAGGAGGAGAGGGAGGACATGTTGCCAACACCAGTTGCGTGACCAACAATATTGCGAAAGGTTCTGCGCGGGGTCATAGCCATGCCCATGCACCAGCGTGGCTTCGTCATCATATCCATGATGTTGGTAAGCGTCAGCTTTGGAGGTGCGGACAAACCATTTTTTAAATCTTTGTGACGTTGTCCTAGGATTTGTAAATCCAGAGTGAGAACAAGGGCGGAGCATTTGGCTGCTTTGGCGCGTTCGATTAGGCGCTCAATGAAGCCACGGTCTTTCATAACGTAGAGCTGAAACCAAAAAGGTTTAGTGGTTCGTTCTGCGACATCTTCTATAGAGCAAATGCTCATGGTAGATAAGCAGAAAGGAACGCCAAATTTTTCTGCGGCACGGGCAGCCAGGATTTCACCATCGGCATATTGCATGCCAGTTAATCCGGTTGGAGCCAGTGCAACTGGCATTGCCACCTCTTGACCCACCATCGTGGTTTTGGTGGTGCGGTTAGTCATATTCACCGCAACACGTTGCCGCAGTTTGATCTTCTGAAAATCGGATTCATTAGATCGGTAAGTAGACTCAGTCCATGAACCAGAATCCGCATAGTCATAGAACATCTTGGGGGTGCGCTTTTGATGTAAAACTCGTAAATCTTCAATATTGGTGATGATTTCCACTAAAACTCCTTTTATGTTGCCAATGCCAGATGGACGTCGCTAATTTAAGCTCTATCTTAGCAATACCAGGCATTTGTTTCTACAATGCTTGAGTAAAGTCCTTCTTGGGGCTCAATAAACCCCATCTACTTAGCTAAATCTTGCCGAATGCCTCAAATACCCCTGTCGACTGTCTTCTACTTAACGCTAGCCACCATTTTCTGGGCGGCTAATGCGATAGCTGGACGGGTTTTGGTGGGAAGTATCTCCCCAATTGCCTTGAGTGCGGTTCGCTGGGGTTTAGCAGCTTTGTTCTTGCTTCCTTTTGGCTGGAAAGTATTTAAGCCAGGCAGCGCTCTTTGGCAAAACAAAAGCCGCTTTTTAGTCTTGGGTCTATTGGGGGTTGGTAGCTATAACGTACTCCTGTACCTTGCCTTGCAGACCTCGACGGCTATTAATGTCACTCTGATTGGGGCCAGTATGCCCATCTGGATGCTCTTGATTGGCGCTGTCTTGTATCAAGTTAAGCCAACGATATTGCAAATGCTAGGGGCGCTTGTTTCTTTAGTCGGCGTCACTGTGGTGTTAACCCGTGGTGAGCCTGCTAGCCTGTTCAGTATGGAAGTAGTGATGGGCGATTTATTCATCATGTTGGCGACGATTCTTTGGGCATTCTATAGCTGGATGATTAGTCGTCCAGGAGAGAGTACTGAGCGTCAGTGGCCGTGGGCTGAGTTTTTAATGGCCCAGGTCTTCATTGGATTTATGTGGACGATGTTATTTGAGGGGGCTGAGATTGCTACGGGGTATGCCTTTATTGATCTTAACTACTGGACTGGGGCATTAATCGTTTTTGTGGCAATCGGCCCGTCATTAATTGCCTATCGCTGCTGGGGTTTGGGGGTCAATGGTGCTGGGCCCACGGTGGCAGCATTCTTTGCCAATCTTATTCCCTTGTTCACGGCACTGCTCTCAGCTGCTATTTTGGGGGATCCCCCTCAGCTTTTCCATGGTCTAGCTTTTGTCCTGATTGTGGTCGGAATATTGGTTTCTTCCACGGCACGGAAAAGCGCTTAACCCCCTTTATTTGCCGAAAAAGTCGATTTTCAAAGGTTCGCCACCTAAAGAGTGCTAAATCAGTATCATTTAGTCCTATCCATACGATTTACTAGGAAATTACTATGCCAGGCTTACTCCCGAATGTTGATCCAGACGGTCTATTAGAGTTTTCGGTTGTTTATACCGATCGTTCACTAAACCACATGTCTGAAGAGTTCAAAAAAGTCATGGTGGATATCTCTAGTGTCTTGAAAGATGCTTACAACGCCAGCTCTGCAGTGATTGTTCCAGGTAGCGGCACCTTTGGCATGGAAGCGGTTGCCCGCCAATTTGCCAATAATCAAAAGTGTCTCGTATTACGCAATGGTTGGTTTAGCTACCGCTGGACTCAGATTTTTGACCTCGCCAACATTACCCAAGATATTACTGTTATCAAAGGCAAGCAATTGGAAGATACCGCCCAGGGTGTTTTTGCTCCGGCGCCAATTGAAGAGGTAGTTGCTTTCATTAAGAAAGAAAAGCCAGCAGTGGTTTTTGCTCCCCATGTAGAAACATCTGCCGGAATTATTTTGCCGGATGACTATCTCAAGGCTGTCGGTGAAGCAGTTCGTTCAGTGAATGGTTTGTTTGTGCTCGATTGCATCGCTTCTGGTGCAATGTGGGTAGATATGAAAGCTTGCAATGTTGACGTAGTAATTACGGCACCACAAAAAGGCTGGAGTAGCTCGCCTTGCTGTGCATTGATTGCTATGGGCGACAGAGCGCGTGAGCGTATTGACGCTACACAAAGCAGCAGCTTCTCAATGGATTTGAAGAAGTGGCTCCAAATTATGGAAGCCTACGAAAAAGGTGGTCATGTGTATCACACCACCATGCCAACAGACGCACTCAAAATTTTGCGCAATGTGATGAAAGAAACCCAGTCATTAGGTTTCGCAGCACTCAAAGCCAAACAGCAAGAGTTGGGTGAGAAGGTGCGTGCCTTATTGGTATCGAACGGCTACCACTCCGTTTCAGCAAAAGGCTTTCAGTCTCCTGGCGTAGTAGTGAGCTATACCAAAGACCCAGATATTCAGTCTGGTAAGAAGTTTATTGCTCTTGGTTTGCAAACTGCTGCTGGCGTGCCGCTGCAGTGTGATGAGCGTCCAGACTTCCGTACTTTCCGAATTGGTTTATTTGGCCTAGAGAAACTGGCTCATGTTGATCGCACTGTTGGTCATCTTGCTGCTGCTCTAGAAAAAATTACTGAGACTGAAGCACAGCCGGCTTAAGTAATAAAGATTCAACCCGAAAGGCCGTCTTAGGACGGCTTTTTCATTGCCTCAAGCGCAAGCGGATTGGGGGTTGCCTCACCTACTTTTGTCAGTACATTGGTGTCTAGATGATGAAAGGGTTCAGTCTGATCTTTAATCATCATCACGGTATCTTGTTCGTAAGACCAAGTGCCATCTTCCAGGATGGTCACCATGATGCGGTACTCAATTGTTTTGAAAGCGTAGTCTAAAAAAGGACTTGAGGAGATACCGGCAGTCGGATCATCAATTTTGGCTACGCACTCAAACTGAGTTGCATTGGCGGAAGCTTTTCCTGTTGCCATAGTGACCATGCCTCGTGGGATGGTGAGGGTATGAACAATCAGCCCGGTTGCAGGCTCCCAAAGCCAATACCCAACTTGATCATGATAGGTTTTTACTTGGTCTGGTTTGGTAATGTGAAGGTGATAGCGCAAACCATAGAACAGTTGCGGTCCATTGGTTTGCGGGTCGATTGGCTGCATCTCAATACGTTCGGTATAGACCTGCTTCTTGGGTCCCTCAGATTTTGGTTTGATATCCAAGCCCCGCTGACCTTCCCAGATGCCAGCAAGGCGAGTAAGGGGTCCTAGGTTCTCCAGGGTATTGATTGAGTATCCCTGTGGCTCTGTATAAATATCGGATGGAAAAGAGTTCATGCGCAAGCCCTGGATAAATGAGGAATGAATGGGAAATAATTGGGTATTATCAAATTATCCACAAACCTTTTGGAGTTTTAAATGATTGCCCGCTTCGTAAAACTATTTTTTGCCACACTCATTTCTGCCTCGATTGGTTTGTCACCCCTTAGCGCAATGGCGGCGGACCCGGTAACAACCCCTGCTCCAGCAGCAGCGCCTGTTCCAGCGGCTGCACCCGCTGCTCAACCAGAGAAAACTGCTAAGAAGACTGCCAAGAAGTCCAAGAAAGATAAAAAGGCAGACAAGAAGTCAAAGAAAAAATCAAAGAAAAAGGCAAAAGTAGCTCAACAGCCAGCAACTCCTCAACCTACAGCCCCTCAGCAATAAGTTCTAAGTTTTAACTTGGTAGCTAATTTAGGGCGTCAGATCCCTCAAGGTCTAACGGCTTTGAAGGGTTTGACTCTTTTGTTTTGCTAGCGCCATCGTTACGCACTAGCAGCCACATTGCCCCCATCACCAAGCTCATCCCAATAAGCTGAATCCAGGTAATCGGCTCGGATAGTACAAGCCAGCCCATAAATAGTGTTGAGACGGGGCCGAGTATTCCGGCTTGAGCAACTAAGGGTGAGCCAATGCGATTGATTGCAATCATGATTAAGAGCATTGGAATGACAGTGCAAAGGCTTGCATTGAGAAGGCTGAGCCAATAAATCTGCTGTACTTGAGTAAAGACCGCGGAAGGATCGTAAATCAGAATTTGAATCACGCTAAGAAGTGCAGAGGCAGAGCTGGCATAGACCACTAAGCGGACGCTACCCACACGCTTTACCATTTCTCCGGAACCAATCATATAGATTGCATAGGAGCATGCGCTAGCAAAGACCAGCAACATGCCCAGCACAGCCATGGCCCCAGTCGAGCTGGCATCCTGGATAAATACTGCAATCACCCCAAGATACCCAACAGCGAGCGCGTACCACTGCAAACGACTAATAGATTTATTTAATACAAAATAAGAAATCAAGAGCACGATGGTTGGAGTGAGGTACAGCACAATTCGCTCTAATCCAACAGAGATGTATTGAAGTCCCAAAAAGTCGAGATAGCTGGAAAGAAAGTAGCCCATAAATCCCAGAACAAATATCTTGGCTTGATCTCGCCAGGTGAGGGGGCTCATAACCTGTTTGCGTGAATGCCACCAAAAAATACCCCAGAAGAGGGGGAGGGCCATCAACATCCGTAAAGCAATCAAAGTCTCTGCATTTGCACCGTAGCCAAAAGCAAGCTTAATAAGAATCGCCTTTCCGGAAAACAGTACAGAGCCTAGGCCGGCCATTAAGAGGCCGTAAACGTATCGACGGTGATGAAGAGTTTCGCCAGCGGGTTGCATGCAGTTTTATAACAGCTTATTGAGCAGGGTCCGCATCTCGAAAATAACCTCAGTTGGAGTAAGTCCAATAGGACCAATTTGCTGAGCTACCAAACTATCTGCCGCAGATGCATGGAGCTGAACCCCAATACAGCTTGCTTCCCATAAATTGAGATGATGGCGAAGACCTTGAGCGGCAATTGCAGCAATGCTGCCTGTCAGCACATCCCCCATTCCGCCAACAGCCATACCAGGATTGCCTTGCTGGCATTGCATAGCTTCGTGAAGAGGTGAGGCTATGAGTGTATGTTGACCTTTAAGTACAACAATAGAGCTGGTGAGTTTGACGAGATCCGATAAGGCAGTCAAACGATTTGCTTGCACAAGATCGCCTGTCGTATTAAGAAGATGTGCAGCTTCTCCTGGGTGCGGGGTGAGAACGCTCATGCCTGGGTAGGTTTGATTGCGTTCTTTGAGAAGATCTAAATACTCTGGGGTGTCGGCAATTAAATTGAGTGCATCAGCATCAATCACTATGGGTGCTTTTGGGTAGCGCAGTGTGGCAATCAGCCAATCTCTTGCCAGCGCGGAAAATCCGAGTCCAGGACCAATTGCAATGACATCGGGGGCAGTGGTCTCTAGTTGCTCTTTTGCCTCAAAGCTAGCTAAGCGTACCATCAGCTCAGCCTGCTCTGGCATGGCATGAGCAGCCGTTGGATCTAGCATCTCCAAGATGGTCCAGCCAGCTCCTAAGTGAAGCGCCGCACTTCCAGACAACATTAATGCCCCAGCCATGCCAGGCGCACCGCCAACAAGCAGGACTTTGCCAGCATTCCCTTTATGTTCTGAGGGCGCTCGCTTGAGTCGAGTAACGAGCTCGAGAGATCTCAGTTCGGAAGGGGTGTTCATATGAGTAGTATCGCTCTAATAGCTAGCTTAACAATCGATTTTATCGGGAGTATGCTTGAGCTATGAAAATACAATTTCTCGGTGCGGCCGGTGAGGTTACAGGCTCAAGACATTCTGTAGAGGCTACTGTTGGTGGACGAGAAGTCCGGTTTATTGTGGACTTTGGTATGTTCCAGGGTGGGCGCGAGGCCAGCTTTAAGAATCTAGAGCCTTTGCCATTTTCGCCCAAAGAAATTGATTTTATTGTGCTGACTCATGCGCATATTGACCACAGTGGCCTATTGCCAAGACTGTGTGCCCAAGGATTTGCTGGCCCGATCTACTGTACAGATGCCACATATGAGTTACTCAAGATTTTGTTACCAGATAGCGCTCACCTTCAGCGCTCTGATGTTGAGCGGGCAGAGCGTAGACAAAAGGCCGGTAAGTGGCGAGGGGATTTGCCGGTAGCGCTGTACTCAATGGAAGAAGCTGAGCTTGCGCTCGGGCAATGTGAAGTGTTGGCATATGGAGAGCACTTAGAGCTTTGCGAGGGAATTCATTTAGAGTTTCTGAATGCGGGACATATTCTGGGATCAGCGATTGCTTTGATCGACATTACCGAGGATCATGCCCAGAAAAAGCGCTGTGTATTTTCTGGGGATATTGGGATGAAGGGTAAATTATTGATGCCTGATCCTGCCAGAATCTCTCAAGCGGACGTGATAGTAGTGGAATCGACTTATGGCGACCGCCTACATAAAACTTTAGCTGATACAGAGGCCGAATTAATTGAAGTAGTGACCAGCACTTTGAGTGCCCATGGAAATATTATTATTCCGGCCTTTGCAGTGGGTCGTACACAGGAGATGCTGTTTCTATTGATCGACTTGGTGAAGCGCAATTTATTACCCCATCTGAGTATTTGGGTGGATTCACCGATGGCAACTGCAGCCACTCATTTGACTCAACGTTTTTTCGCTCAACTAGATAAAGAGTCTCAATCTACTTTTGAATGGTTCAAGAAGAATCCTAGCGCAGTCGATCTGAGATTCATTGCGGATGTAGAGGAGTCTAAGGCGCTCAATAAGATTAAGGGTGGTGCGATCATTATTTCAGCAAGTGGTATGTGTGATGCAGGTCGTATCGTTCATCACCTGCAGAATAATTTGCCACGGGCACAAAATGCGATCGTGATTACGGGCTTTCAGGCCTATGGCAGCTTGGGTCGTCGCTTAGTAGATAGGGCGGCTAAAGTGCGACTCTTCGGCGAAGAGGTTCAAGTTCGCGCATCTATTCATACGATTGGCGGCTTATCAGCCCACGCTGATCAAGCCGGCTTACTAGATTGGCTGCGTGGCTTTGAGTCTGCGCCTAAATCCGTATTTGTGGTGCACGGTGAACCAGAGGCTTCGGCCGTTTTGGCTCAGGCTATTCGTGACGAACTGGAGTGGAAAAACGTGATTATTCCGGAGCGTCTACACACCTATTCTTGTTGAGGATTATTCAGCTACTTTGGCACCCTGAACTTGGTGTCGCAACATGGCCTCTGCGATAAATCCTGAAGTCTTAAGCTCTTGAATCTCGCCACTAAGGTAGGCATTGGTTTTTTCAAAATCAATACGTGCCTTAGGAATGCCGATGGCCTGATTAATCACCATAAATCGACCGGGCAGCATGCGTAAACCATCGTAGCGCAGCGCATCGCTTTCTAGTTGTTGCTTAACTCCAGCGGCAACATTTCCAATGCCGCGCATAAAGTCATCCACAACAGCTTGAGAATTAGCAGAACGTAGCAGGCTAGCGTGTTTGATTTCTCGAGTGAGGTAAAGGTCGTATGCACTACCTTTGCCAACAACAATTACATTGCCTGCTGCATCTACATCTTCATTCTTGGTGAGTGGCGAAGAGTCCTTCACCATATAAGCACCCTCAATCTGAATATAGGCCGGGGTGTAGCTGATATCAGCCCCACGAACCGGATCGATCGCTACAAATACCAAATCCACCTCGTCCGATTTAACTGCCTCAACAGTAGCCCCCGCCATTGGATAGCAGGTAAAAGTAATCGGCAGTTGTAGCTTATTGGCAATGTAATTTGCTATATCCACAGTAATCCCTTTGGGGGCCCCTGTGTTGCCATCTAAGCTAGCCAAAAGAGGGTTACCCAAATTAATACCCACCCTTAAGGTGCCGGTTGGAGCAAAAGAGCTTAGTGGGGAAGGGTTGAGTGTATTCATATGGAAACTGGGAAAAAGTGAACAAAAAGCTATGGCAAACCGCGCCTGATTTCTTCTTATATTAAGGTTTCTAGAGCTGATAGTAAATTGGAATTAGTCCTGAAAATCAATCAATGCAATATTCTAGGTACTATTACTATTTCTGATGCCGTATCTAGAGTTCCAAATATGAGCCCAACACTCCCTATCAATAACTCTCAAACCATCACTGATTTTCTGAATCTTCAGAAAAGCCAGTTAGAGGAAAAGAGCTCCGAAGACTCTTATCGATTTGCTTTTGATGACCAGGCTTTTTTATCTCGTCGTGAAACCTTAGGTTTACGCTTTCAGCTGGAGTTATTAAAGCCAGAAATCTTATTGCATGAGCGAGGCATTGAGCACACGATTACTGTATTTGGTTCCACTCGTTTTATCAGTTGCGAAAAAGCGCGAGAACTAGAGAAGAATGCTAAAACTCCAGAGGCTATAGCCGAAGCTAATAGGGCATTACTGCATTGCAAGTACTACGATTCGGCAAGGGAGTTTGGAGCGATTGTTGCTGGCTATAACGCTACTCAATCTGAGAATCGCAATAAGCTACACATTGCTACCGGTGGCGGACCTGGAATTATGGAGGCTGCCAATCGCGGTGCTTTTGAGGCGGGGGACGAGACCATTGGTTTTAATATCAGCTTACCGCGAGAGCAGCATCCTAATCCCTACATCACACCCGGTTTAAGTTTCCGGTTTCATTATTTTGCTATTCGTAAGATGCACTTCATGCTCAGGGCGAGGGCAATTGTGGCTTATCCAGGAGGCTTTGGCTCTTTCGATGAACTCTTTGAGGTGCTCACCCTAATGCAGACTAAGAAGGTGGAGCGATTTCCGATCATCTTGGTAGGTAAGACATTCTGGCATGAGGTGATTAACTTCAAGCAGATGCTTGAGCATGGGGTGATTGAACAGGCGGATGTGGATTTAATCCACTTTGTTGAGACTGCTCAAGAGGCTTGGACCATTATTCGAGACTGGTATCAGTTGGCCTAGCGGGTTCAAGAGAACTGTAAAATACGATCATAGATACCATGACTATTCCCAATACTGCATCCCTGAGCTCCGAACTAGACCTACCGGCCTATTTATTTGGTATTGCTATGCTTTTAGTGGTGATGTTGGTGCATGGACTTGCCTTGCTCCAAATTGCGAAACGCTATGAGGTGAAATCATTTCTATATCTTTCAGAGCAGAAATACTCTTCAGTGGCAATTGTGTTTTATATCAGCGTCCTCTGTTTATTTCTCACACACATCTTTGAAATCGTTCTTTGGGGGATTGCTCTTAGAGCATTTGATCTCTTGCCAAATTTGGGTGAGAGTATTTTATTTAGTGGTAGCACCTATACCGCCATGGGTTTTATGGATGATCTTCTACCAAGAGGTTGGAAGATGCTGGCGATCATCATTGCATTCTCTGGGATGTTTGCCTTTGCCTGGACTGCTTCCGTCATGATTTCCATGACCAAGAACTTCCGCCAGGCCTATACCCGTTTGCATATGCAAAAGCTGAACTTGCCAGCTGATGTTATTGAGCGCTTTAAGTAATTCATGAGCAAATCTTGGGATGCCATCATCATCGGTGGTGGTGCAGCTGGACTATTCTGTGCTGGAGTTGCTGGCCAGTTAGGCAAAAAAGTCTTAGTGCTAGACCATGCGGATGTCTTATGTGAAAAAATTCGTATCAGTGGCGGAGGACGATGCAACTTTACCAATCTCCACAGCAGTCCAGCTAATTTCCTCTCCTTAAATCCCCACTTTGTAAAAAGCGCTTTATCTCGCTATCCCGCAAGCGAATTTATTAAGCTCGTACAGTCATACCGAATTGCTTATCACGAGAAGCATCAAGGGCAATTGTTTTGTGATGACTCTGCTAAACAAATCATTGAGATGCTGTTGAGTGAGTGTGCCAAAGGAGGGGTGGATATTCGTTATCCGGTTACGGTACAGTCGATTTCTCATGAGGCAGGGATATGGAGTGTTAAAACCAATGCCGGTACTGAGAGCGCGCATTCTGTGGTCATGGCAACAGGAGGTCTACCAGTTCCTGCAATAGGGGCTACGGCATATTCCTTAGATGTTGCTAAGCAGTTCGGATTAAATGTAGTTCATCCACGCCCCGCATTAGTTCCGCTCTCTTTTACCTCTGGAGAATTCGATCATTTAATGGCCTTATCCGGCCTCAGCTTGCCGGTTCGTATTGCCGCAGGATCAAAGGGTAATCGTTATGGTGCATGCCGCTTTAACGAAGACTTGCTTTTGACTCACAAAGGCCTCTCGGGCCCAGCAGTCCTGCAAGCAAGCAGTTACTGGACTGAGGGTGAGGTGATTCATATTGATTGGTTGGGTGCGGTCGAGGTCAATGGGAGCTTCAGTTGCGATGAATTATTTAATGACGAAGATAATCGACTTAAGCTGACTGAAAATATCTTAGCCTCAGTCATGCCAATACGTTTAGCAAAGGCATTTGCAGAACAAAAAAACCTCTTGGGTAAAAAATGGGCTGAGGTCTCCAAAAAAGATAGGCAAGCCCTCAAAGAGCTGATTACCAACTGGTCAGTCAAGCCGGCTGGAACCCTGGGGTGGAAAAAAGCAGAAGTGATGTTGGGTGGCGTAGATACTAAAGAGTTAGATGGTCAGACTTTAATGGCTCGTAAGCACCCAGGCTTGTATTTCATTGGGGAGTGCGTTGATGTGACCGGCCACCTTGGAGGACACAACTTTCAATGGGCTTGGGCTAGTGGTTTTGCCTGCGCACATTCCATCTAGATCAAGCTACCAGGCAGTGAATTAGTTTGCTTGGTTTCTCATCCAGTCAGCAGTATTGAAAAAAGATTCCTCAAGCTGTGCGCCAATCTGACCATCAATTCCGCAATCTTCCATAGCCCGATACATACAGGCCAGCCATTGATTGCGCTCTTTTAGGCCGATCTTAAAGGGTAGGTGCCTAGCACGTAGCATGGGGTGACCATACTTCGGGGAGTAAACATCTGGACCGCCGAACCATCCCGATAAAAATAGTTTGAGCTTGTCTCTGGAGCTCGATAGATCTTCGGAGTGCATGGCCCTTAACTCGGCGAAAGGCTCCTCTAGTGCCATCAAGTCATAGAAGCGGTCAACTAGCTCCTCAACCTTTGCCGCACCACCAATAATCTCGTAAGGGTTTTTTCTTTCGCTCATACCCCAATTTTAATGCCAATTTAATGCTAATAAAGGGGGAGAATTGGCAAGTTCCAATTTTGGGTATAGAGTGGAAGTATGGGTTTTTGATGGCTCACCGCTCTAATTTAACTAAGGGAGAAATGTAATGGATAAGAAAGACATTCAAGCATGGCAACAAGAAAAGGCAAAGGAGTTATTTGATTACTCCCATAAATTATTGGATGCCGCAAA
>JACCDH010872000.1_pt1 | contig 13262 bp, 12 predicted proteins | sample 7442481 | NCBI WGS metagenome assembly JACCDH01 (sample SAMN15323433, study PRJNA562643) | freshwater metagenome | isolation source: river surface water | place: USA:Blue River Watershed | collected 2017-08-15
CGAAATGGACTTCGCCTGCACTACTTGTTGCACCGTGACGCGGTCATCCAAGTGATTCACTAGTTTCATCCCTTGGTAATCGAGTGCGAAACTGTTGCCTTCTAGCCCGATTTTTGCGGCAGGAGACCAGTTTTTATCATTGAAATTTGTCGCTGACCAGCCTTCGATTTCGGCGTTTTTTCGCGCATCATATACCTCGCCTTGGAAGAAACTTCCCACGCGAATGGGGCCGTCTGTGAACGATTTCCAGGTGTTTGGATTCGTCTGAATGACCTGTTCTGTTCCGTCCGTATAGCGAATTTCTAAAGAAGCCAAAAGGGATTGACGATCCCCAAAATAGTTCCAACTATCGCCACTGTACGTTATATTACCACTCCACCAGCCTTCGCTTAGCCACGCTCCCCAGGCATTTTTGCCTTTGTTTAGTAATGACGTTACATCAAAAACCTGGTAGGTATGCGTCTTGTTGTATTGCGTTAATCCGGGATTGAAAAATTCGTCACCCACCCTTTTCCCATTTAGATACAACTCATAAATGCCGCGTGCTGTAGCATAAATACGGGCACTTTTAATGGTTTTTCCAGTTGCTGCTGCGAATTCTGTACGTAACATGGGAGCTGCGTGACGACTTGGATTAGCTACACTAAACTTTCCAGAAACGGTGAAATTCTTACCATCGAAAGGTACTTCTTTCCATAAACCTGGATTCTCAGAGGCCTGAAATAAGGGATTACTCGGCAGTCTAAAATTGCGAATAATCACGTCCGAGAAACGCGCAGATTCACCCGTCTCTGTGGCAAACCCGATCTCTGAAAGCATGGGAAAACTAATGAAATTATTTCCTGCCCCAATCGGGTTCAGATTCACCCCAGTAGCGGCATAGGGGCTCGCATTTTTAGGCGTAGGATTAATCTTGTGAGCCTTGTCAACTACGTCGATGTAAAAGTCAAAAACCCCAAAATTACATTCCGCATATAACGTGTGTTTTTGAGATTTATTCGCTGTATTGATGATAGCTAAAGGAATTTTAAAGCTTTTAAATGCTTGATCTGCCCGGTCTTTTTTATCATAACCTACTCGGTAAATATGTAAGTCAGCTTGCCCGGAATCGGATTTTGCTAGCCCAGAAAGATCTAATTCCAGCTTGATATAAGATTGATTAGGGGCGCTAGCCACGTCTTGAATATTCAGATTGCGGTTTTGCAACCGAGGATCATTTGCTCCAAAAATAAAGCTCGCCTTCGTGCCTTTATCGATTTGGACATCGTATTGAAATTTATAAACCGAAAGGTAATGAGTATAGAAATTCAAGTCATTGGATCCGATCCAATCGGCCCCTTTCCAAGCCTCGAGCGAAGGGTTCATTAGGCCTGTTTCGAAATTTGAGACCTGTGTCGATTTTTTCTTCGCGGCATCCCAAACCTCCAGCGTCCAGCGGTACGCCGTTTTTGCCTTTAAGGCTTCTCCATTGTATTGAATTCCTAGCGAGATGTCTGTGTTTTGCTTTTTAGAATCCCAAACGATCTGGCCAGATTCGTTCTGAACGACGATTCTGTAGGCAGTTTGTTTTGCGTTGCGCACATTAGAGTTCATCTGCCATGAAAAACGCGGATGTGCCTCATCTAGTCCAAGAGGTACTTTTTGAAACTCGACTTGTAAATTTTGTAGGGAAAATTGAGCTTGCGCCACAAAAGATAGCACAAATAGCAAAACAGCAAGGATCGACTTTTTCATATTCTATAGGTTTCAACCCAATTTACGAAAAGAAATCGACGACGGTGTGCTAGGGGTGGTAGGGACAGCAAAAAAAACTTGTTGCAGCGTCCGCAGGACGCTGCAACAAGTTAGTTATTTTGAAATTTCAGCAAAAGCAGTCCTGTCATAAACTAACCACTCCTCCACTTGCTTGCCATCTTTAATAGCGTCCACTGCAAAAATCACGGTCTTAGCCGTTTTGTCTCCTCTCGTGTAGGTAAACGTAGTGTAACCCATTACGAAATTTGTGTAGCCTTTTGCATCCGGTTTATCGAATTGATTTTCCCAAACTGGACCTACTTCAATACTAACTTTAATTCCTTTGTCAGCCAATAACTTGAAAATACTCATATTTCCATCGATACCCATTGAATCTAAGTTATCGTGAAATATAGCGTCAGCAGAATAGGTAGAACGATAAGTTGCCGTATCTCCAGATTCAAACGCCGCGATCGCTTTTCTAACTAAATCTGTGTTAGCAGAGCTGTCGATAGCGATACCGTTTTGGCCATTTGCGCTAGCGGAAGCAGCACTGTCCTCTTTTTTTGTACAAGCAAAAATGCTTCCCACAAGTGCGAATAATAGAATGATTTTTTTCATTTCTTTAGTTTTTTAATGGATTAAAAATTTTGCCAAAGAACGAGGAAATAAATCCCTTTAAACATAATAAGAATCACGCACTTGTTCCCTTTACGGATTTGGGAACATATTCTAAAATGTGATTCTTGCAGCTTGACCTTCCGTTAATCCCCATCTGGGTTGAACGAAAGGCGCTTTTTGCCAAGCAGTATAGTCAGTCAAATGCTTCGTTAAAAAGGGTAAAAACGGAGGATCAGTTAGTCGATTCGTTTTAGCTAAGCGTTTCCAAAGATGATGAAGATAGGTTAAATCTGTTTTCCCAATCCGTCTCTTTTTCGAAAATGCTCTTTTTAAATCAGCGGGGCTGTGTTCACTAAATCCCCTCCAGATCCTAAACCTCTGTTCGCGCAATGGCCGCACGATAAAGAGTTTCAGGGTTTTGTTTTGCCGCAATAGTTGAACGACAAAAAGCAGATTTACGAAGCAAAATAGGTCATAGTCAAACCAAAGAAACACCTCTGAATGGTCTGGAATTTGTTGAATTTTTTCGAATTCGGTGACCGTTTTCTGCTGGTATTCTTCGTGAGTTATCGAGTAAGTTTCCTTTAAATAGAATGCTCTTTGGCGGAAAAATGATTCAAAGGAATCCGCTTCAAGCGGACCCTCTACTAGCATCTCTCGAACCACTAGGGCATTTTCAGCCTGCAAAGTTGATTGCAGACAATCCCCATTTAAAATGTGAACTTTCATCTACGCATCTACCGAATCATACACAATCACTTTCTTCCACAAGTGGGCATAATTCTTCACGAAATCTACGTGAATCGGGTGATCCTGGTACACTTTTTGGCCTGCTTCATCATCAAAAAACATTAACTCTGATACATCCCAGCTCGTGTCCACCACGTCGCGTTTTTCTGTGGAAGCTAATGTCCCTATGTGAATCTCTTTGATTGTCGGGATGCCTTTTAAGGCTTTTAACCCTTTGATTAATTGCTGTTTATCTGCCTCTGAAGCAGGGTTATTGAGCCAAAAAAATACGTGGTGCAACAAGGGTTTTTTCGCAGCGGCTTTTGCGGTTCCGGTACTCGCTAGTAAACCAGCGGAGGCAATAAAGTGACGTCTTTTCATAGGAATTAAGATTTTGCGTTGAGGCTTTGGATATCAAAACCTGCTACTTGTTTATATTGATTCATAATTTGTGCTAGTTCTTCTTGTGGAATTTCTTCCTCGCTAAAGCCTTTTGGGAATCGTTCTTCCATTAAATCCATAATAAAATCTGGCCCTTTTTGGCGGTTTTGTAAGACCACTTTTGCCGTCGCTGGAACACGCTCCGCATCGTAATTAACGAGCGCTTGAATGACGTCTTTTTCCGCTAATAAGGCTAAGGCCAAAGCGTCCGCATCCAAAATTGCCTGCGATGCTCCATTCGATCCGATTGGGTACATCGGGTGCGCTGCATCACCTATCAGGGTAACACGACCAAAAGACCATTTGTCTAGCGGATTGCGATCTGACATAGGGAATTCGAAAATACCACCATCCGTTTTTTCGATCATCTTCGGCACATCGATCCAGTCAAATTTCCAGTCTTTGTACAATTCCAAAAGGGGCTCTTTTGCTACTTTTCGATTCCAATCACGCACCGTGATATTCGCCCCTTCAGGCTCGCGAACGTTAGCGACCCAGTTGATAACTTGGTTCCCATCCGCATCGGCTTCACCTATGGGATAGATGACCATTTTCTGCTTGTTTGATCCGATCATGGCCATCGAAGAACCCGTTTGATAAGGTTTAATTTTAGCAGTTCCTCGGTATAAGATATTGCCTGAAAATACTACCCCGCCCTCATTTGGGTATAATTTTTGACGTAAAACAGAGTTAATTCCATCAGCTCCGATTAAGATGTCTCCATCCTCTTGCGCAACCGCGGCGCCGGTTTCTTTATTTATAAAGGTAGCTGTGATTTTGTCCCCCTTTTCTTCAAAAGACTGCAAATGGCAATTCGATTTCAAGTTTTCTGCACCGATTGTTTTCAGGGTTTCTTCCCAAAGCATCATTTGGAATTTTCCTCTGTGAATCGAGAATTGTGGCCAGCGATATCCTGCGTATTTACCGCGCGGTTCTGACCAGAAAAACTGCCCAAAACGGTTTGCATACACCAGTTCTTTCGTCTCTACCGCTATCGCTGCGACTTGCGGCAACAAACCAATATTTGTTAAAACGCGCACGGCATGAGGGAGAATATTAATCCCCACCCCTAACGGTTTTACTTCCCCCACGGATTCAAAAACTTTCACCTGAAAACCGGCCTGGTGCAGGCGCATCGCCGTCACTAAACCTCCAATTCCTCCTCCGGCGATAATTATTTTCATAGCGGCAAGTTTTGTAATAATTCCACTAAATGAGTTACGCTTTCCAGCGATTGTCCATTGTAGATGGAGGCTCTAAATCCTCCTTTAACAGGGAACCCTTTTATTCCTACGATATCATTTTGCTCTAAATAGCTCAGAATCTGTTGATCCATTTCGGGCGATTGGCTCGTAAAGCAAGCATTCATCACGGAACGATCTTCTTTCGCCACCATTCCTTTCAGTAATGGATTGCGGTCAATTTCGTTATAAATCATCGAAGACTTTACCTGACTTAATCTTTGCATTTCTGCTAATCCACCCTGCTTATCAATATAGCGCAGCATCAATAGCGCCATATAAACCGGATAAGTCGGGATGGTGTGGTAAAGCGAATTTTCTGCGATGTGCGTGTGGTAATCAAAAATCTTCGGAATCTTCCGACTGTTTTTCGCTGGTAAAACGTTTTTATTCACCAGCACGCAAGTAATCCCTGCAATTCCAAAATTCTTCTGAGCTGATGCGAAAATCACCCCAAACTTCTCCATCGGCAAAGGTCTCGATAAGAAATCAGACGTCATATCCGCGACAAGTGGTACCTCTACTTCTGGAAATTGATGGTATTGCGTTCCATCAATTGTCTCATTGGAAACGACGTGTAAATAGCGCGCGCCTTGAACGTCCGTGATTTTTGGGATTCGATCGTAGTTGGTTTCTTTAGAAGAATCTAAAAAGAAGGCATTAGCCTCATTCGCCGCCGCTTCGATCGCTCGTCCCGCCCAAAATCCCGTATCCACAAAGGCAATCTTGTCAGAAGGTTCTGTCAGATTCATCGGTGCGACTGTCAGTTGACTAGAAGCACCGCCCGGTAGCCAAAGCGCCGCCCAATCATCCGAAAGGCTATATAATTTTTTTACGAGCGCATTAGCCTCGTCTAATAAATCCGTGAAAATGGGAGATCGGTGACTGATTTCAGCAATAGAGACTCCCATCCCGTTATAGTCCACTAAACCAGCCGCAGCCTCTTGAATTACCTCAAAGGGAAGCGTCGCGGGTCCAGGGAAGAAATTGTATTTGCGCATTAGGAAATAGTTTTGGCACTCATTTTTAGCGTAATGATTCCAGCAATTAAGGACGGTAAGGCGAAGAATAGGAAGCTTTCGGCCATACCTAAACCTAGACCCACTAAAACACCGCCTAGGATGGGGCCTAAAATTCCCCCCAAACGACCCATACCAATCGCCCAGCCTATACCCGTCGACCGAATCGATGTTGGGTACATTCTGGCCGCCACCGCATACAAGCCTACGAAGCTGCCTTGTACTCCGAAACCAAGGAAGAACAAAACCACCAGGATCAAATTAGAACCAGAAAACTGACCAAAAATTCCTAGCAGAATTGCTGTAATCAATAACAGAACACCGATCGATTTTTTCAAACCAAACCGCGTGGAAAAATAGCCTTGAACTGGAATACCCACGATGGCACCCAGGTTAAAGATAGTACCCGAATAGATGGCTAATTCCATCGATAAGCCTGCATTAGAGGCTAATTTCGGAATCCAGTTCATCAAAAAATAGAGGGTTGTAAAGGAAAGGAACAAGGCACTCCAAAGCTGCCAAGTATTCCACTTGAATTCTGATGTAAATAGGGCGCTTATCTTAGCGTCTTCTGGCTTTGCTTTGGCCTTGAACTCATCCGATTCTTTCAAGAAAAAAAATAAAATGGGGATTACTAAAAGAGTGGCGTAACCCGCTAGCTCAAATAGGTGTTCCCAGCCACTTTCAGCGATAATTTTTGCGGAAGAAATACCAGTCAACACGGCACCTACGGGATAGCCCGCCACCACCGTACTTACCCAAAAATCGCGTGTAGTCAAAGGCGCATATTCAGCCGTAATCGCCGCCGTACAGGCCATCATTGTTCCAATCCCTAAGCCACTGATAAATCTGTAAACCATCAAAATGTTTAAGTCCGTTGCATAGGAAGTCAAATAAATGCACGCTCCCATAATGATAGCGGCCAGAATCATCAGCGGCTTTCGCCCAAAACGATCCGCCAACGGGGCTAAAAAAATCGCCCCTACCGTCATTCCGACTAGACCGGAACTAAACACAATTCCTAAATTCGCCGGAGAAATGCTCCACGCTTTCGCAATCGCTGGAGCCGTGTAAGAAATAATCAACACGTCCATTCCATCTAGCATATTGCAGAGGAAACAGATTAGTATAATGAGGGCTTGAATTGCTTTCATGAAGATTACATTACTTTCCAAACACGAATCAACACATAATCCGGCAAGCGTTCTCCCGTGCATACAAATAGGCTATTATTTACCCAATCGTATTTGCCTTTAGGGGCTTCGAATTTTGGCGTTGCCCGGAAATAGTATTCATTGGCATCCACCTTTTCCCCTTTGGCTAATCGCGCGGCGATTTCAGGAGTAGCCGCACGTATTCCTGTATTTTTCACATATATCAAGGTTCCATCATTTGTTCTAAATTGGTAATGGGCCTCTAATTCAGTCACTCCATCCGCGCGTAAAACCTGCCAATCTGCGCCGCCGTTTACTATTTCACCTTTAATCTTAGGGCCCTCTACAGTTCCACCGATAATGGGAATAATTCGGCGTGTTCCATGTGGGGTTTCGCCTACAATTAGCGCCGGATCTAGTTTTACTTTTAAATCACAAAAATAATCGAGTGTAGGCGCGGTTTGGGCCTGGGAAATGGAAATGCTCATAAGGATTAGGAAGAGTACTTTTTTCATAGGTTTAGAATTTGCCTCAATTTACTAGATAAAGGTCCTTTTTGCTAATAAATTATTCACGAAGTCTGCGAAATTGCTATCTTACAACATGGAAACAACCACCCTATTTGTCTTTTGGACAAATAGCATTAATCAATAAATACGCTAACTAATGAGTTTACGACACGCAGGTATTTTTAATTTCAAACCTACCGTTTCTGAATCGCAGAAACATGAATTCTTTGTCGCTTTGAAAGCCTTGGAAGAAATTAACGGAGTGGAAAAAATGGAAGTCTCTCGCCAAACTAGCTCCAAAAACAAGTTCAAATACGGCTTCTCAATGGAGTTCGCATCGCCTGAAATTTACCAAGCCTATTCGATTCACCCCCAGCATGACGCGTTCGTGCAGGACTTTTTTATCCCCTTGGTGGAGGATTTTTTGGAGATCGATACTGAGAAGCTGATGTAAGTAATTCATCTAGTTTTGCTTTCAGCGACTCTGTTAAAGGATCCACTTTTCGCCGCGTTGCTAGTGAAATAGGGAAACCCTGTTTTTGCAAAATATATTTTGCGCTGGTGGGGTAGGCCGTGTGCATCAGATCCATATTCTCAGTCAGAAAATCCTGAAAATCGGAGGAAGGTTGCAAGCTGAAATCAGCGAGCAAATCAGGAAAAAAGTTCCCTTGGATACAGGAAAGACCCATCGAGCCAGCGGCTAAGGAGTCTTTGGCATGTACCATATAGGCATCGTAAACCCCGAAATGCATGCCTGCTCCTGCCTGAATTTTCGCCTTGACTTGATCTATATGTAAGGATGTATCCTTGTGGTAGCACAGGCGCCCCGACGCTAAAAGCTCCGTTAAAACAGGAATTGAAACCAACCTTTTGTAGGGAAGAGGGCACTCATAAATGCCAAAAGGAACGCTTGGTGTCAACTCCATCCAGCGACGGATGCGCGTAAGAAATACCGCATCGGATTCCTCAGAAGACACGAATTGGTTGTTCAAAATAATCACCGCATCGACCCCTAAAGCATACACTTGGTTCGAAAAGGAGGCCATCTGTTCGATGCGTCCGCTAAAAGTTCCCGTCGCCACAACTGGAACTCTCCCTGCTGTCTGATCGACCACTGTTTTAATCACAGCTAAGCGCTCTACATCTGACAATTCATACATCTCGCTCGATAAGCAATTCGCAAAAAGACCTACCGCCCCATGATCGATATAATGATCACACAAGAGACGCAAAGTCGCGAAATCAATGGATAAATCGTCCTGAAACGGTGTTAGCATAACTGGAATAAAACCCCGTGGTAATGCGTTCATTTCGATCGTATTTTATGAAGAAAATAACCGATTCCTACAATGCTCAGTGTGCCTAAAACCACCGTCATTTTACTATCTAATGGAATTTGCAAAGCTTCAGACAAGTGATCCTTGAACGACATTAACGCAATGAGGATTAGCCCTAAAGCCGCTGCGATTTTAGCCTCTGAATTACGCACTTTTTTAGCTAGGAATCCCAGCAAAAATATGCCTAACATTCCCCCCGCAAATATCCCGGAAAGCTTCCACCACACATCTAGAAGGCTTTTCACTCCGATCATACTAATGCCAAAAACAATGCCTAAAGCCCCCATGCAAGCGGTCGCAAAAAGCAAGATTCGAAACTGCTTTTTTTCATCTGCCACGGGGTTGATATAACGCAAGTAAATGTCTTTTAAAAACACAGTCGCAGAGCTATTCATGCCGCTGCTCATCGTGCTCATTCCAGCGGACATCAATGCCGCCACTAGTAAGCCTAAAAATCCAGAGGGGATTTGCGTTTTCATAAAAAAGGGCAATACACGGTCGCCATAATCGCTCGCTTTTAATGCGTCTAGCGGGATATTTTTTTCGATGGAAACCTGCTGTTTCAATTCGAGGATGAGGGCAGGATTCTCTCCATAAAAGGTGTAAAGAGCTGTTCCTATAAAGAAAAACAAAAATGAAACAGGCACATAATAGAGAACACAAAGCCAAATACTTTTCGCCGCATCGCCTGGATTTTTTGCAGTATGGTAGCGCTGAATGTAGTTTTGGTCTATACCGAAATTCGTCAAATTAATGAAAAATCCATAGAGTAAAATCACCCAAAAAGAGCTCGTCTGAAAATCCAAATCAAAGGTTCCTAAGCTGAATTTATCCTCTCGAATTCCCGTGTCAATAATTGTACTAATAGGCGTTTTCAAGGTGATTAAATAGAGAATCATCGCGGCTCCTATCGTCTTCAAAATGGCCTGAATAACCTCCGTCCAAATCACCGCTTCCATCCCGCCTAATACCGTATAGAGAATGATGCAAATGCCAGCTACGAGAATAATTAGGCGCATATCGATTCCTGTCAATGCATGTAAGGTCAACGCGATTCCGTAAAAAATCGTCCCCATTCTAGCTAATTGAGTTAGGATAAAACAAATCATTGCATAGGTCCTGGCCCATCCGCCAAATCGATTTTCCAAATGCGTATAAGCACTAATTTCTCCACTTTCACGGTAAAAGGGCACAAACCATTTCGTCGCCACAATGGCCGCTAATGGAATGGAAAGGCTAAAAACAAAGGGATTCCAATTTGACCCAAAAGACTTCCCCGGGTCGCCTAAAAACGTGATCGCACTTAAAAAGGTGGCATAAAAACTAAGCCCCAAAGCCCAGCCTGGAATCGCTCCAGAGGCGGTAGTAAATTGATCCGAGCTCTTGTTTTTTCTCGAAAAGTAGATCCCGATTCCTACCATGGCTAGTAGGTAAACTAGAATCAACAAAAAGTCGAGTAATGCCATTAGAGCGAAAGAATAACGTGCTTAATTTTCTTGCGTTTCCAAGTATAGGTGATGTGTACTTTGCCGTCTTTGGCCTGAATAACCGCCGGATAAGAGAATTCTTGTCCGGGCTCATTCTCTAATGTAGCGATATCTTTCCAGGTCTTTCCATTACTAGAAATGGCCACACTGATGGGAGATCGGCCTTTTTTCACTGGATTGTAGACGATAACGTGTCTGCCATCTTTCAGGGTTACTGCGTCGATTCCAGAATTCGGATTCAGTAAACTTGAGGGTTCTAACGCAGTCCAGCTCTTACCTTGATCGGAAGAAAAGGCTTGCAAAATAAAGCCATTTTCAGATCGACAAACCAGTTGCAGTCGTCCGTCTGGGAGAAATAAGATGCTGGGTTGGATCGCAGAAGTGGTCACGCCGTCATTTAAGGGCCCTGTTCTAGACCATGTTTTGCCTAGGTCACGAGTGAATTCCATGTGCAATTTCCAGTCATTGTCTTCCGAGCTAGACGGGCATAATAGGGTGCCATCTTTTAAAAGAACAGCCTTATTTTTTATGGGGCCATAAATGTCTTTCGGAAGTTTTTCTGCTGCAGTCCAGGTTTTCCCGCCATCGAATGAGCGCTTAAGCATGCCCCACCATTCATCGGGCGCTGGCCCATCTTTGTAAAATAAGATCAATTCTTTGCCAGGAACTTGGTATAATACGGGGTTCCAAAGCGGATACCGTCTTCCATCCCCTTGCACTCCATTCGCGATTTCCACTGGCGTAGTCCACGTCCCATGGGTATATTGACTAAACCAAATGCCCACATCGGGACTTTTTTCATGCTTACCCCCAAACCAAGCGGCGACTAATCCACCCGGGGTTTCTTCTATAGTAGAGGCGTGGCAGGACGGATAGGGGGCAGTTTCGTAGATAAATTCGGCTTTTTCTACTTGTGCAGAGGCACAAAAAGCCCAAGTACATAGGATACTTAGCGTAATGAATTTCATAGTTTACAGGTTGTTAGCGGTAATATTATGAAATTATTCCTAATTTCGAGTGCCTTAATCCTATTTAATGAAACACCTTGTACTTTGCCTAAGTCTATTGAGCTTCACAGCTTTAGGTCAGGCCGATTTCGAAAAAAACTTACAAAAGCGCCTTATTTTAGCCGAGAACGGGTCTACGATTGAGATTGAGGCTGGTCGTTTTCAGTTGACAAAAAGTCTGTCTTTAGAAGGCAAAAAGAACATTACCTTGCGTGGTAAGGGTATCGATAAGACGATTCTGAGTTTCAAAGGCCAAACCCAAGGCGCAGAAGGCATCAAGGTTTCGAACTGCGAAAACATCGTCATTGAGGATATGACCACGGAGGATTCTAAAGGGGATTTAATCAAGACGATGAATGTGAAAGGCATCACGTTTCGTCGCCTCAAGGCTGCCTGGACGGGGGAGCCTAAATCAACCAATGGCTCTTATGGGCTCTATCCGGTCTTGTGTGAGAATGTATTGATTGATTCTTGCATCGCGATAGGCGCCTCAGATGCGGGCATTTATGTAGGACAATCAAAGCACATCACCGTAAAAAATTCTGAGGCCTATGAAAATGTGGCCGGGATTGAAATCGAAAATTCCCTGTATGCGGATGTGTATAATAACAAAGCGATAGGTAATACGGGGGGTATTTTGGTATTTGATTTACCGGATTTAGTCCAAAAAAAGGGCGGACACGTGCGTGTCCACCACAACCTAGTACAAGATAATAATTTAAAGAATTTTGCCCCTAAGGGGAACATTGTAGGGAATGTGCCCAAGGGAACGGGGATGATGATATTAGCGACGAGTAATGTCGAGTTTTTTGAAAATAAAATTATCAACCATGCCACGATTGGGGTTGCAGTCATCTCCTATTTTATGACGGAGAATGAGATAAAAGATAAGGAATACGATCCCTATCCCACGGCGATTTCAATTCACCACAATACCTTCGAGCGGAATCCTAGGCGAGTGCCTATGGACAGCCGATTTGGTAAAATGTACCGCTTCGTTTTACGTTTCGGGCGCAACGTGCCGGCGGTCGTATATGATGGGATTTTGAATCCTAAAAAAGTAGGTCCAGATGGGAAATACCCGTTAGGTTATTCGATTTGTGTGCGGGATAATGTGAACCAAAGCACTGCGTTCTTAGATGCAGAGCATGACTTCAAGGGGTTGAAGCAAGGAAAAGATTTGTTCGATTGTGATTTTGAAAACGTGAAATCTAACAAGTTCTAATGCGCATTTTCTGCCTTTTGTTGTTAGCGTTGATTGGCCTTGTTTCAGCAGATGCGGACTACAAGGAAAACCTATCGGATTACGGGTTTTTCAAGGGAACGCTAAAGGATCAAATTCCGTCGGATGGCGTCGTTCTTTACACGTTAAACTCGCCCCTCTTCTCAGACTATGCCTCGAAGCTTCGTTTTGTCAAGCTTCCAAAAGGGCAATCTGTTTCCTATAATCCGGATTCCGTTTTACAGTTTCCGGTGGGCACGGCTATCGTTAAAACCTTCTATTATCCTATCGACGAACGCAACCCTAATAAGGGCCGTCGACTGATGGAAACGCGCGTTTTATTGCATGAGGCCAAAGGCTGGGTGGCTTTGCCCTACATTTGGAACAAAGAACAAACCGATGCCGTACTCGAAGTGGCAGGAGGTAGCGATCAAGTTTCTTGGATTGATGGGTCTGGCAAGAAGCAATCGTTCGAATACCAGGTGCCTAATATGAACCAGTGTAAGGGGTGCCATGAAAGGTCCGGAGAAATGACGCCCATAGGCCCATCCGTTAGACAATTAAACGATGGCCATCAATTACAAAACTGGTCGACTGCAGGGCTATTAAAAGGCTTACCTAAAGACCATATTCCTACCCTCGTCAATTATTCCGATGCTAACGCTTCCCTCGATGATCGCGTTAAAGCCTACCTCGATATTAATTGTGCACACTGCCACAATCCCACGGGTCCAGCACGTTCATCTGGTCTTTATTTAACC
>JACCDH011564380.1_pt1 | contig 13256 bp, 15 predicted proteins | sample 7442481 | NCBI WGS metagenome assembly JACCDH01 (sample SAMN15323433, study PRJNA562643) | freshwater metagenome | isolation source: river surface water | place: USA:Blue River Watershed | collected 2017-08-15
ATGGCCGTGTCAGCACGGCGCAGGTGCTGTGCCACTGGGGCATCGTGTGCCTGGCCAATTTTGTGGGCGCGGCTGCTTTGGCCCTGCTGGTGTTTGCCAGCGGCCACGCCAGCCTGAATGGCGGCGCGGTGGCGCACAAGGTGGTGCAGATTGCCTTGGCCAAGCAAGAGCTGCCCTTTGTCATGGCCTTGCTTCGCGGGGTGCTTTGCAATGTGTTGGTGTGCATGGCGGTGTGGATGGCCATGGCCGGGCGCAGCGTGACCGACAAGGCGGTGGCCGTGGTGCTGCCGGTCACGGCGTTTGTGGCGGCTGGTTTTGAGCACAGCATTGCCAACATGTACCTCATGCCGCTGGCCATGCTGCTGCAGCACGACGGCCTGACGGGCCACGCCGCCATCACCTGGGGCGGCATGTTGGGCAATTTGCTGCCCGTGATTTTGGGCAATGTGTTGGGCGGCGCGGTCTTGGTGGCCGGGGTTTACCACGTCATTTACAAGCGCCAGCCGTCGGCTTGATGCCCAGGCGCCGGGGCTTGAGCGCTCAAGCGCCCCAGCCCGACAGCGCGATCACACCCAGCACGGCGAAGATACCGGCCGAGATCATGTGCACCAGACGCAGGGGCACGCGCTTGGTGATGGCGTCGCCCAGCCACACCACGGGCGCGTTGGCCAGCATCATGCCGAGCGTGGTGCCCGCCACCACGGCGAACCAGGCCTGGTATTGCGCAGCCAGCATCACGGTGGCGATCTGGGTCTTGTCGCCCATCTCGGCCAGAAAGAAGGCCACCACAGTGGTCAGGAACACGCCCATGCGCGGGGCGCTGTCGCCGTCATCGTCGTCCAGCTTGTCGGGGATCAGCATCCACACCGCCATGGCGATGAAGGATGCGCCCAATACCCAACGCAGCACATCGGGGCCCATGACGGTGGTGACCCAGCTGCCGACCGCGCCCGCCAGACCATGGTTGGCCAGCGTGGCCACCAGGATGCCCAGCACAATGGGCCAGGGTTTGCGAAAACGAGCGGCCAGCACCAGCGACAAGAGCTGGGTTTTGTCACCCATTTCTGCAAGGGCCACGATACCGGTGGAGATGAGGAAGGCTTCCATGAAAGTGCGGGAACCTGCCCGTCAGATCAACTCAATGAACCTGATCTTAATGGACCCGCTGTTGAGCGATTGGGCCAGAGAAGTCGTTTTGGGTGCGCTTCTTGCTTGGATTTGGTGCGCCGGGTGCTTGAGCACCTGGAATGCACCAAATCAGTGCAAATATTTTCAGGAAGATCATTGTGGAAGCACTTAAACAGGGCGCGGATGCGCTATTTATTTTGTTGGGCGGGATCATGGTGTTGGCCATGCATGCCGGATTTGCATTTTTGGAGCTGGGCACGGTTCGTAAAAAGAGCCAGGTGAATGCCTTGGTCAAAATCCTGGTCGATTTTTCTGTTTCGACCGTGGTTTATTTTGTGGTCGGGTACAGCGTGGCCTATGGCACCACCTTTTTTGTGGGGGCCGAGCAGTTGGCCGCCAAGAATGGTTATGACCTGGTCAAATTTTTCTTTTTGCTGACCTTTGCGGCGGCGATTCCCGCCATCATTTCGGGCGGTATTGCCGAGCGGGCCAAGTTCTGGCCGCAGTTGATTGCCACGGCCGTCATCGTTGGTTTCGTGTACCCCTTCTTTGAAGGCATCGCCTGGAACCAGCACTTTGGCGTGCAGGCCTGGATCAAGGCGGCCACAGGCGACGAGTTCCACGACTTTGCGGGCTCGGTGGTGGTGCATGCCATGGGTGGCTGGATCGCACTGCCCGCCGTGGTGTTGCTCGGTGCGCGCTACAACCGCTACCGCAAGGACGGCGTGGTGTCGGCCCATCCGCCATCGAGCATTCCTTTTCTGGCTTTGGGTTCGTGGATCCTGATCGTGGGCTGGTTTGGCTTCAACGTCATGAGTGCGCAGACCCTGGACAAAATGTCAGGTCTTGTGGCGGTCAATTCGCTGATGGCCATGGTCGGCGGAACCCTGGCGGCCTTGGTCATGGGCAAAAATGACCCTGGCTTTGTTCACAACGGTCCTTTGGCCGGCTTGGTCGCGGTGTGTGCAGGCTCAGACTTGATGCACCCATTTGGTGCGTTGGCAGTGGGGGCTGTGGCGGGTGGCTTGTTTGTGGTCATGTTCACCCTGACCCAAAACAAATGGAAGATTGACGATGTTTTGGGTGTGTGGCCTTTGCATGGCATTTGCGGCGCATGGGGTGGTATCGCGGCCGGCATTTTTGGCACCACCGCTTTGGGTGGTTTGGGGGGCGTCAATTTGACGGCCCAGTTGATGGGCACGGCTTTGGGTGTGGCCTGGGCTTTGTTGGGCGGTTTGGTGATTTATGGCATTTTGAAAATCACCTTGGGTCTGAAACTCAGCCCGGAAGAAGAATACGACGGGGCCGATTTGAGCATTCACAAAATCAGTGCGACCCCTGACCGCGAGGTGAGTTGGTAAAACAACAGAAAACAGGTGCAGGCCCCGATTTAATAGGGTATCGGGGGGTTTCCCCCTTGTCTTTTGTTTTGTTTTATCTCTCATAATCCTTTGACTTTGGGGCGGTCAGCCGCGAAGTCTTGTTTGCGGTGACCCCATCAGTTTCGCTTTCCTTCCGATGTTTTCAGGTATGTCGAATGTGTTGTCGAAGCTCCATCGCTTTTCTTTGTGTGTTTTGAGGAGTCCCTTTCATGGGCAACAAACTTTACGTCGGCAACCTGCCTTATTCGGTTCGTGACAACGATTTGGAGCAAGCCTTTGGTCAATTTGGCGCTGTGACCAGTGCCAAAGTCATGATGGAACGAGACACAGGCCGCTCCAAAGGCTTTGGTTTTGTCGAAATGGGCAGCGACGATGAGGCCCAAGCCGCCATCAATGGCATGAATGGTCAGCCTTTGGGTGGCCGCAATGTGGTGGTCAACGAAGCACGTCCCATGGAGGCGCGCCCACCCCGTTCGGGTGGGGGCTTCGGTGGTGGTGGAGGCTATGGCGGTGGTCGCCGTGAAGGCGGTGGCGGTTATGGCGGCGGTCGCGAGGGCGGCGGTGGTGGCTTTGGCGGCGGCCGCGAAGGTGGCGGCGGCTACGGCGGTGGCGGTGGCGGTTTCCGCAGCCCCTATGGCGCGGGTCCCCGTGGTGGTGGCGGTCGTCGTGAAGGCGGTGGCGGCTACGGCGGCGGCCGTGACGGTGGCGGTTACTGACCGATGGATTTGTTGGCTGAGCTTCAGCCAACACGCTTTGCCAAGCCCTGCTCTGCAGGGCTTTTTGCTTTTCAGGGCTTGCGAGTGCCGGGTGCCAGCGTGGACTTCACCTGTCCTTGCAGCTTGTACTGACCATGGCGGGTGTCAAAGTCCATGCTCTGGGCGGTGACCACATCGCCGCCTCGCACGATTTCAACCGGGGTGTTGGAAACCAGCCGATCCTCATCCACCAAGGCTGTCACAGTCTGTGACTTCATGACCATGCGTGGGCCTTGCGTGTCAGCCAATCGAACAACGACGACATTACCGCTCAAATTGACTTGTTGCTCTTTTTCCAGGGACACGCCTTTTTGGGCCTGTGCCTCGATGCGCGTGCCGACTTCGTTTTCAGCAAAAAGCCGGATGTCTTGAATGTGCAGCTCTTGCCTGGCGGGGAAATGCGTGGCACTTTGGCCAGAAATTTCACGAGTCATGCGTCCCGATGCATCAAAAGATTTGACGGTGAACTTCTCCAGTTGATAGTCCGGGTCCTGACGCAGTTGCCTGTCGATGCCAGGCGGCAACAGCTCGGGCATGCTGCGAACCAACCACCAGCTGCCCAAGGCCAGCAAGCCAAACAGGATCAAGGGCAGGTAAATGGTCAGTCGGTCCAGCGTGCGGCGCAGACGCATCCAGGCGCTCATGCAGAGGCACCCTTGTGGTCATTCAGGCCGACCTGTGCCAGCAAGCCGGCGTAATGCCCACCGGCAACCAGCAGCAAGTCGCAAAAGGCGCGTGCGGCTCCTTCGCCGCCGCGCTCGACCGTGGTGTGGTGGGCCAGAGCTTTGGCTTGGGCATGGGCGTTGGCCGGGGCACAGGCAAAAGCTGCGCGTTGCATCACCGGCAGGTCAGGCCAGTCATCGCCGATGGCGGCGGCTTGCGACCAGTTCAGGCCCAGTTCGGTCAAGAAGGCCTCGGCGGCGGGGCGCTTGTCTTCGGTGCCAAAGCGGGCATGGGTGATGCCCAGGGCCTTCAGGCGCAAGCGCAAGGGCGCGGAGTCGCGCCCGGTGATGACAACCGGGGTGATGCCGGCTTTTTGCAGCAACTTCAGGCCTTGACCGTCCAGCGAGTTGAAGCGCTTGAGGGTTTCGCCTGTTTCAGAAAAGTACAGCCCGCCATCGGTCAGCACGCCATCGATGTCGAAAAACGCCACGCGAATGCCCTGGGCCTTCAGCAGCAGTTCGGGTGGGTAGTTCAGTGCGGGGGTCAGGGTTTGCATGCTCAGATCACCTTGGCCCGCATCAGGTCGTTGGAGTTGATGGCGCCGCACAGCACTCCCTCGGCATCCACCACCAGGATGCTGGTGATGCGGTGCAGCTCCATCATTTCGGCGGCTTCGACCGCAAGTGCGTCGTGGCGGATGGTGCGTGGGTTGGGGTGCATCACCTCATGGGCCTTGAGGCTGCGCATGTCCACACCTTTTTCAATGAGCCGGCGCAGATCGCCGTCTGTGAACACCCCGATCACCCGGCCGTCGGCTTGGGTGACTGCGGTGGCGCCCAAACCCTTGCTGCTCATCTCGCGCATCAGGGCGGTGAATTCGGCATCTGGACCCACTTGCGGGACATCATGGCCTTTGCGCATCACGTCGCCGACATGCGTGAGCAACTTGCGGCCCAAAGAGCCGCCCGGGTGCGAGCGGGCAAAGTCTTCCGGCTTGAAACCCCGTGCATCCAGCAGCGCCACGGCCAGCGCATCTCCCATGGCCAGTTGGGCCGTGGTGCTGGCGGTGGGGGCCAGGTTCAGAGGGCAAGCTTCTTTGCTCACCGAGCAATCAATCACCACATCCGCGTGGCGTGCCAAAGAAGACTGCATGCCGCCGGTCAAGGCAATCAAGGGCACGCCCTGACGCTTGAGAACGGGCAGTATGGCCACCAGCTCATCGCTTTCGCCGCTGTTGGAGATGGCCAGCACCACATCCACGGCCTTGATCATGCCCAGATCGCCATGGCTGGCTTCGCCGGGGTGCACAAACATGGCTGGTGTGCCGGTGGACGCCAAGGTGGCGGCGATCTTGCGGCCGATGTGCCCGCTTTTGCCCATGCCCGTGACCACCACACGGCCCTGAACGGCCAGCACCATGTTGACGGCCTTGACAAATCGATCGTCCAGACGTTCCTTGAGTTGAAGCAGTGCAGCCGCTTCAATGTCGAGTGTCTCGCGTGCGAGTTGCAGGGTGGTCGTGGCTTGGGCTTGCATGCGGTTCATTTTATCGGCTCAGTGGCCTGGTGGCTTGTTAACATCGGCCCGGTTGTGCCAGCGCATCTGCCTTGGCGTTGGCGCCTTGTGCCAAACACCCTCAAAGACTACTCACCGAGAGCGCCCAGACATGGAAGATCTGAACGTCAACGACTACCTGAAAAGTCACATCCGCACCGTGCCGGATTGGCCTGCGCCGGGTGTGCAGTTCCGTGACATCACCCCCTTGCTGCAAGACCCCCGGGTGTTTCGCGTGCTCATCGATGCGTTCGTGCACCGGTACATGGCACCGGGCCTGCGCCCTGATGTGGTGGCGGGTCTGGACGCGAGGGGCTTCATCCTGGGGTCGGTCGTGGCCTATGAGTTGGGCCTGGGCTTTGTGCCCATCCGCAAAAAGGGCAAGTTGCCCTTCACCACGGTGGAGGAAACCTACGAGCTGGAATACGGCAGTGCCACGGTCGAGTTGCATACCGATGCGGTCAAGCCCGGCCAGCGGGTTTTGCTGATCGATGATCTGATTGCGACGGGCGGCACCATGATGGCGGGCAAGAAATTGCTCGAGAAACTGGGAGCCACCGTGATCGAAGGCGCGGCCATTGTGGATCTGCCCGAGCTTGGCGGGTCTGATCGGATCAAGGCCACCGGCCTGAAGCTGTTCACCCTGGTGTCCTTCGAGGGGCATTGAGGGTTGCCGCCACTTGCAGGCTGTCGCGCCCGGTGCAGACAAGCCTTGTGGTTCGTTTTAATCTGGGCATTTCCAACAGGCCCAGGACTCTCACATGAGCTCAAACCATACCCCGCCAGCGGCCGTCGACGACCGCGTGCCCTATGCCAAGCCCCAGCCTTGGGGAATGGCGCCCGACATGGTGGTGCACGATGTTCAAACCGAAGATGAGCGCTTGTGGGCGCCGGTGGGGGCGGGCATCTGGTCGCGCCCCTTGCACCTGAATGTCAGCGGGGGTTTTTATGTGCACCTGCTCAAAGTCAAACGGTCAGGTCTGTTGCAGCGCCACCGCCACTCGGGCATGGTGCATGCCCATGTGTTGCGCGGCAAGTGGCTTTATCTGGAGCACGACTGGGTGGCCGAAGAAGGCAGCTATGTGTTCGAGCCACCGGGCGAAACCCACACCTTGGTGGTGCCCGACGATTGTCAGGACATGGTGACGATGTTCACCGTGCATGGTGCCCTGATGTACGTGGACACACAGGGCAACGCCACCGGCTACGACGACGTGTTCACCCGCATTGAGAAGTACCGGGCCCATTTTGAGGCTGTGGGGTTGGGGGCGGATTACGTCAAAAACTTCATGCGCTGAGCTGCTGATGCCCATGAAAAAACCGCCTCATTGGGCGGTTTTTTTCGGTGCCGTTGAAGGTCGATCTCAGAGAGGCTTCTTGATCCAGTTGGCAATTTCACCAATGATGCCGCGGCGGAACGCCAGCACGCACACCACAAAGATCACACCTTGAATGATGGTGACCCAAGCGCCCAGCTGGGCCAGGTAGTTCTGCATGCTCACAATCACGGCTGCACCGGCCACAGGTCCAAAAAGTGTGCCCATGCCGCCAACCAAGGTCATCAACACCACCTCACCCGACATGGACCAGTGCACATCAGTCAAGGATGCCAGCTGAAAGACCAGCGACTTGGTCGCACCGGCTGTGCCGGCGATGGCACCCGAGATGACAAAAGCCAGCAATTTGAATTTTTCGGTGTCGTAGCCCAAAGAGGTTGCGCGGTCCTGGTGTTCGCGGATGGCTTTGAGGATTTGCCCGAACGGAGAGTGGATGACGCGCCAGATGAACAGGAATCCGGCAAGGAAGATCGCGAACACAAACATGTACATGTTTGTGTTGTCCGCCAGATCGATCAGGCCGAACAGATGGCCGCGTGGCACGCTCTGGATGCCGTCTTCACCGCCGGTAAATGGCGCTTGCAGCGAAAAGAAAAAGATCATTTGGGCCAAGGCCAGAGTGATCATCGCAAAGTAGATGCCTTGCCGGCGGATGGCCAAAGACCCCACCACATAGGCCAGCACCATTGAGCAAAAGGTACCGAACAAAACGGCCACCTCGGGGTTGAGGCCCCACACCTTGGCCGCATGTGCCGATGCGTAACCTGCAGTGCCCAAAAACATGGCGTGGCCAAAGGACAGCAGTCCGCCGAAACCCAGTAGCAAATTGAATGCGCAGGCAAACAGGGCAAAGCACATGACCTTCATCAGGAAGATCGGATAAACCCAGATCGGCGCAATGGCAAAAACCAGCACCATGATGACAAACGCCACCCACAGAGATCGGGAGGACGATGAAGTCGCAGAGGCAATTGCAGAGTTCGACATGGCGCTTTACTTCTGGGTACCGAACAGGCCGGCGGGCTTGATGAGCAGAACGATGGCCATGATCACGAAGATCACGGTGGACGAAGCCTCGGGATAGAACACCTTGGTCAGACCCTCGACGAGGCCCAGACCAAAGCCAGTGACGATAGCGCCCATGATGGAGCCCATGCCGCCGATCACCACCACCGCAAACACCACGATGATCAAATCAGCGCCCATGGTGGGGTTGACCTGGTAGATGGGCGCTGCCATGACACCCGCCAAAGCGGCCAGGCCCACGCCAAAGCCATACGTCAAGGTGATCATGCGTGGCACATTGATGCCAAAGGATTGAACCAGGCTGGGGTTTTCGGTGGCCGCCCGCAAATAGGCGCCCAATTTGGTTCGCTCAATCACATACCAAGTGGCCAGACACACCACCAGCGAGGCCACGATGACCCAGGCCCTGTACTTGGGCAAGAACATGAAGCCGGTGTTGATGGCGCCCTTGAACACTTCGGGCACCGGATAGGGCATGCCCGAGGAACCGAATTCGTGTCGGAACAAGCCCTGGATGATCAGCGCCAATCCGAAGGTGAGCAGCAGGCCATACAGATGGTCCAGCTTGTAAAGTTGTTTGAGCATGGTGCGCTCAATCAGCACGCCTGTGGCACCCACCACAATTGGCGTGACAACCAAGGCCACCCAATAGTTCATGCCCAACTTCTGCAAGCCCAGATAGGCCACAAAGGCGCCCAGCATGTACTGGGCGCCGTGGGTGAAGTTGATGATGTTGAGCAGGCCGAAGATCACCGCCAGGCCCAGCGAGAGCAGCGCATAAAACGAACCGTTGATCAGTCCGATCAGCAATTGCCCAAACAGGGCTTGCGAGGGAATGCCAAAAATTTCCATGGCGGTGACTTTGGTTAGCTCAAAACAGAGGGTTTACTTTTTGACCAGCGGGCACTCGCTCTCGGACAGCGGGCGGAAAGCCTCGTTGGCCGGGATCGTGGCTGCCAGTTTGTAGTAGTCGTAAGGGCCTTTGGACTCAGAAGGCTTCTTGACTTCAAACAAGTAAGCGGGGTGAATCTTGCGACCATCGGCACGCACGCTACCCTTGCCAAACAACGGATCGTCGGTGGGCAGTTCTTTCATCTTGGCCGCCACTTTGGTGCCATCGTCGGTCTTGGCTGCTTCCACGGCCTTGAGGTAGTGCAAAACGCTGGAGTAAACACCGGCATGCACCATGGAGGGGTGCTTGCCGCTGTTGGCCGCCGCAAAGCGGCGTGACCATGCGCGGGTCTGGTCATTCAGATCCCAATAGAAAGTCTCGGTCAACATCAGGCCTTGGGCCACGTTCAGACCCAATGAGTGAACGTCAGGCAAGAACACCAGCAAACCGGCCAGGTTTTGGCCGCCACGAACAATACCGAACTCAGCAGCTTGCTTGATCGAGTTGGTGGTGTCGCCACCGGCGTTGGCCAGACCAATGATCTTGGCTTTGGAAGCTTGAGCTTGCAGCAAGAACGAAGAGAAGTCTTGTGTGGGGAAAGGTGTGCGGACTTTGCCGACCACACGGCCGCCGTTCTTGGTCACCACGGCTTCGGTGTCGCGCTCCAGGGCGTGTCCGAAGGCGTAGTCGGCGGTCAGGAAGAACCAGGTGTTACCACCGTTTTTGACAATCGCCTTGCCGGTACCGTTGGCCAGCATGTAGGTGTCATAAGCCCAGTGGATGGTGTTGGCGTTGCAGGCCTTGCCTGTCAGATCGGATGTGGCCGCACCGGAGTTGACATGCAGCTTGCCTTTTTCGCGGGCGATCTGCGCCACAGCCAAACCCACCGACGATGTGGGCACGTCGGCAATCATGTCGACCTTGTCGGTGTCAAACCACTGGCGGGCAATGTTGGAGCCCACGTCCGGTTTGTTCTGGTGATCGGCACCGACCACTTCGATTTTCATTTTGGAGCCGGTGGCCTTGACATAGTCTTCAACGGCCATGCGGGCGGCCAGCAAAGAGCCGGGCCCGGTGATGTCGGAATACAAGCCGGACATGTCGTTGAGCACGCCAATCTTGACGGTGCCGTCAGAAATCTGGGCTTGGGCGGCACCGCCGAATGCACAGGCCGCAGCAGCGGCAATGGTGAGAAGTTTGCGTTTCATGGTGTTGTCTCCTGGTTGAAAAATCAGACGCCGAGGTACTCGTTGAGCATGCCCATCTTGTCGGACAGCTCCGCCGAAGTGAAGCCCTCCACGATTTGCCCGTGCTCCATGACATAGAACCGGTCGGCCAGCGGGGCTGCAAAGCGGAAGTTTTGCTCCACCATGATGATGGTGTAGCCCTTGGCCTTGAGTGATCGGATCATGCGGGCCAGGGCCTGCACGATGACAGGGGCCAGGCCTTCTGAAATTTCATCGAGCAGCAAAAAGCGTGCGCCCGTGCGCAAAATGCGCCCGACCGCCAGCATCTGTTGCTCACCACCTGAAAGGCGGGTGCCGGGGCTGTTTTTGCGCTCCAGCAGATTGGGGAACATTTCGTAAATTTCATCCAGACCCATGCCGCCGCTGGCGATCACAGGAGGGAGAAGCAGGTTTTCTTCGCAAGTGAGCGATGCAAAAATGCCGCGCTCCTCCGGGCAATAACCAATGCCCAGTTTGGCGATCTGGTGGGGTGCCAGGCTGACCGATTCGGTGCCATTGATCGTGATGCTGCCCGTGCGCTTGCCCACCAGACCCAGGATCGACTTGATGGTGGTGGTGCGGCCAGCGCCATTGCGGCCCAGCAGGGTGACAACTTCACCTTCGTTGACGGTCAGGTTCACGCCGTGCAGGATGTGCGACTCGCCATACCAGGCGTGCAGGTCGCTGATGCGCAGAAATTCTTTGGGCTCAGCCATGGGCCCCCTCCAGCTGGTTGTCGGCCGTGCCCATGTAGGCCTCAAGCACTTGTGGGTTCTGGGAAACGACGGCGTAAGGCCCCTCGGCAATCACCTGACCGCGTTGCAAAACGCTGATGGTGTCGGCAATCTTGGAGACCACGTTCATGTTGTGTTCCACCATCAAGATGGTGCGATTGGCCCCTACCTTCTTGATGAGCTGCGTGACGCGGTCCACATCTTCGTGGCCCATGCCTTGTGTGGGCTCGTCCAGCAGCATCAACTCGGGCTCCATCGCCAATGTGGTGGCGATTTCGAGAGCGCGTTTTCGGCCGTAAGGCAACTCCACGGCCATCAAGTGCGCCATGTCCTGCAGATCCACTTCGGCCAGCAGCGCCATCGCGCGGTCATTGAGGTTGTCGAGCACACGCTCGGAGCGCCAGAACTGCATGGACAAACCCGCGCCACGTTGCAGTGCAATGCGCACGTTTTCCACCACCGACAGGTTCGGGAAAGTGGCTGAAATCTGGAAGGAGCGCACGATGCCGCGACGGGCAATCTGAGCAGGTTTTTCACCCGTGATGTCACGGCCGTTGAACAGGATCTGACCCCGGGTGGGGATCAGAAACTTGGTCAACAGGTTGAACACTGTGGTCTTGCCTGCGCCGTTGGGACCGATCAGTGCGTGAATCTCTCCACGACGCACCTTGAGGTTGACATCGTTGACAGCGACAAATCCTTTGAACTCCTTGATGAGTCCACGGGTTTCGAGAATGATTGCGTCAGCCATTGAGTCTTGCACCAGGACGGAAAAGAAAAATGTCTTGGTGCATTCTGTGACCCGTGCTGGGATCACGTCATATGGTTATCCCGCATTTCTGTCCCTTAAGCGACTGAACTTGCGCCTGCCTGACATCTGGGCGACACGGCGCATCGATTCGGGCTTGACGTGCACTTTGCGCATCAGCGCTGGCCATCGTGCACCGACACCTTGTCCTTGGTCAGGCCACCCAGCCGGGAGTGCACGCGTCCTCCAGTGCCCATCACCAAGGCAAACAGGATTTCATTCGGGCGTGGCGCATCTTGAATGCCCACTTCCATGCTGTTGAAGTGGCTACGGACATAGGACGCATGGATGTAGTGCACTGGCACCATCAGGCGGTAGCCCGCGCTGGCCACGGCCTTGCTGGCAGGCACGATGGCCTTGGGGTCCCCCAGCAAGGACCGCATGGCCCAGCCACCAGCCTCGTGCCAAACCGCACCATGCTCCATCTCACCATTGACGCCCACAATGGCGGCTTTGCTGTAGACCTCGATGTTGTCTTTGCCCAAGGTGTCAATCAACTCCTGCGCCAGCAAGGTCCCCAATGACCTGAGCTCCGCCATGAAAGGCATGAGATCAGGTTCATAGGTGCCAGCGTAGGGGTTATGGATCACCGCACACGCGGCGGCCAGCTTCAGGGGTTGGTCTGTGACCGGCCCCCCCTCGTGGTAGGTGGTTTCGATGGTGAGGCTGCGTTTGCGGATTTGGATCAATGACATGGCTGGCTTTGGCTTGAAGGCGGTTGATGGCCGGGGTTCAGTTCTTGGGGATTTTGGCGTCGTTGACCACTTGAATCCATTTCTGGGTTTGCGTGGCGACCATGTTCCGCATTTCTTCGGGTGTGCTGCCACGGACATCTCCACCCATGTCTTCCAGACGCGCCTTGACGGCGGGAATCACGATCGCCTTTTGCAGTTCGGCATTGAGGCGATCGATCACAGGCCTGGGCGTTCCTGCGGGTGCCATCAAGCCAGCCCATGATTGCACATCGTAGCCAGCAACACCTTGCTCAGCCACGGTCGGGACATCCGGCAGACCCTGCCAACGTTGTGGACCGGTCGTTGCAATGGCGCGCAGCTTTCCTGCTTTGATGTTGGCCAGCACGGCGGTGGGTGGGGCAATGATCATCGGGATTTCGCCGCCCAACAAGGACGTGAGCGAAGCCGAGTCACCCCTGAATGGGACATGCAGCAGCTGAGTCTTGGACATGCTGGCCAGCAACTCGCCAGCCAGGTGGTGCGTGGAGCCAATGCCTGCTGTGCCATAGCTCACCTCGGTCGGGTTGGCGCGGGCTGCGGCCAGCAAAGCGCTCAGGTTCGGGTACTTGCTGTTGGCCGGAACGACCACCAGAAACGGGAAATACGTGATGGTGCTGACCATCTCGAAGTCTTGCACCGTGCGGTAGGCGAGGTTGTTGTACATGGCGCCGGCCACTGCATGCCCCCCGGTGGCCAGCAGCAAGGTGTAGCCATCGGGGCGGGCTTTGGAGACGGTGGTGGCGGCAATGGTGCCGCCTGCGCCGGCTTGGGCCTCCACCACGATGGATTGGCCCAAGCCCTTGCTCATTTCCTGGCCTACGACTCGGGCGATGTTGTCGGCGTTACCGCCGGGGGCAAAGCCCTGCATGATCTTGATAGGGCGATCCGGATAGGTTTGCGCCACGGCCATCATGGGCAAAGCCATCGATGTGGCAGCCAAAGTCACGAGAAGTTGTCGACGAATCATTTTTGTCTCCTGGTTATGAAAGTTTCATTGGCAAATGCACGGTTCAAGGC
>JACCDH011286937.1_pt1 | contig 13255 bp, 13 predicted proteins | sample 7442481 | NCBI WGS metagenome assembly JACCDH01 (sample SAMN15323433, study PRJNA562643) | freshwater metagenome | isolation source: river surface water | place: USA:Blue River Watershed | collected 2017-08-15
CAGTCTCTTCGTACACCACAGCGCCGAGGTCACGCAGCTCTTCAGCTGTGAGCGTGACTGCGGTCGCGCTGCCAGGCTGTTCACCTGTGATGCGCAGGTAGGTCAGCACCAGGACCAGTGCGACAGCCAACAAGCAAGTGATTACGGTGATCTTGATGTTCTTTTCCATCATTTGGACTCTGCTTCAGGGACTGAGATGCGGCTTGGTCAAACCGGGACGTTACAAGTAGTGATCAACGAGCAGGACAACGAACAGAACCATCAGATAAACAATCGAGTATCTGAAGGTGTCCATGGCAGTGGACTGTTTGGGCTTGAGCAGCAACAACAGTGACCAGCCCAGGAATGCCAACCCCAGCACAATGGCGGCGAGCAGATACAGGGGACCGCTCATTCCTATCAGGTAGGGCAGGAGCGTCACCAGGATCATGATGACGGTGTACAGAATGATATGCAGCTTGGTCAGATGCTCTCCATGAGTGACGGGCAGCATAGGAATGCCTGTTTTCGCGTACTCATCCTTGCGGTGTATGGCCAGCGCCCAGAAGTGGGGAGGCGTCCATGCAAAGATGATCAGCACCAGAATAAGAGCACCAGGCTCGACAGTCCCGGTGACCGCCGCCCAACCAAGCAGTGGCGGCATGGCGCCTGACAGACCGCCGATAACGATGTTCTGGGGCGTGGCACGCTTCAGATAGCCGGTGTAAATGAATGCGTAACCTACGAAGGAGGCGAGAGTTAACCATGCACTTAAGGCATTGACCCATATCAGCATGATCAACATGCCAATGACGCCGATAGCGGCGGCAAATATGGCGGCCTGCTTCTGATCGACGCGGCCCTGGGGTATCGGGCGGTTATGCGTGCGCCTCATCAAGGTGTCGACTTTGTAGTCAATGAGGTGATTGACCACCGCTCCGGAGCTCGCTACCAGAGCTATTCCCAGATTTCCGAGAATCAGCACATCGAGAGGAACCATTCCTGGCACCGCCAGAAACATGCCCACCATGGAGGTGAGAATCATCAACATCACTACCCGAGGTTTGCACATCTCGTAGTAGTCACGCCAGGTTGCCGATTGTTTGCTCGCCAGTTCTGTCACTGAATTCCTCTCATTGGCCGGATTGATGGGGCCGACATATCGTTGTTCTCAGAGAGCCAAAGATATTTTGATTGCATCTGCTTGAGTTGCGGATTGTACTAAAACTCACGTAGAAATGATTGACGAAGTTTTTGGAAGTTGTAGAGTGAAAGCCGTTCCATGCTATGCGTAAGTGTATGTGTCGTTGAAATTTTCATCACCTTTATATTTAGCTAGAGCAGGAGAACCATCATGAAATGCATTTACTATCTTTCCCCTTCCCTGAAGAGTACTCGGGAAATCTCTGACGACCTCCATGCGATCGGCGTAGATGACTGGTACCTGCACATCGTCAGCAAGGACGAGAGCGGCCTGAGTAATCAACGTCTTCACTCCAGCAACTACTTTGAAACCCAGGATCTCCTTCGCGAAGGAATCATTGGCGGTGCAATAGGGTTTTCGGTCGGCGTCGTATTGTCTCTGCTCACGATGGGGTTGGAGCCATTCGGGCCAGATCTTCCACTTATCGCCTACGCAGGCATTTTATTGGTGCTCGGCGGGTTCGGTGCGTGGGTGGGGGGCATGATTGGCCTCGCCAGGGAAAACAAGAAACTGGCCAGATTCCATGACGATATTGAATCTGGAAAGTATCTGATCCTTATCTACGCCAAGCAGCATCAGGAAGACAATATCAAGCGGATGATGGATAGCCGTCACAATGACGCTCGACTTGCCGCTGAAGATGCACACTTCCTGAATCCATTCTCGGAACTGAAGGTCAGCTGAAAACAGCGAACACCCGGAGGCGAATACTCTCCTCCGGGGGGGCTGTGTACTGGAATTATCAGCCCAGGCTGGAGTATTTCAGCAGCGTTTCAAGATCGGTCATGATGTCTTCCGCTGTATTTTCGTTGGTGTAATACATCATGACATTTCCCACCGGGTCTACCAGAACGATATAACTCTGGTTGCTCAGACTCAGATCGACTCCAGCGGCCTTCATGTTCTGCTCAAGAGCTGCAGCATTGCTGTACGCAATGCCCATGCTGGGAAACTCTGCGCGAAAGTATTCGGCGATGTCGGCCGGAATGGGCTGCTCGCTGGCATGCAGATAATAGCGGCGCACGCGTTGAATGTTCTTCCCTAAGGCAATATGCAGTTGCTGCAGGTAGTGGATGCGCTCTTTGCAGCTGGTCTCGCATTCATTGGCCGTGACGTAGAGCAGCAGCCAGGGACGAATCTCGTACTCCTGGCCATCTGGCAGGCTCGCTATTTCCTCCTCGAAGTTCTTGAACACAGGCTGCCCGTTCTGGTCGTTCATGACCAATGCGGTAATGTCTGCCGGAGGATTGATGAGGTGCCCTTTGTTGGCGGTAGCCGTGATGGCACCACTGTCGATGGCGGTGCGAAAGGACAGGGTCGCCATCATTATTGGCACCGCTGTGACTAGCAGCAGTACGGTCAGTTTGATTTTGCTTTTCAAATTCGCGTCCATTTTAGCTCTCTGTTCGTTTGTGTGGCGTAGTGTTGGTGGCTGGGTGCCGGAATCCAAAGAAGGTATACATCGCGAGCAATGCGAAGGTCATGGTGAACCACTGCACAGCATAGGCTCGGTGCTTCTCTGGCTCCATATTCACTGTTGGCCAGTTGCTTTGCTCCAGACCAGGTGACTGCTGCTGAAGCCTGATTGTATAGGGTGCCAGTGTCCGACCAAGGTCCTGCTCCATCTGTGACACTTGGATGCTTTGAATCACTCGCGGCCAGGTCGTCTGTCCACTTTCAGGGGTGTTGCTAAGCAGGAAGGGTTCCTCAAGCGGAATGTAAATGGTTGCAGTTATGACGACTTCTCCCTCAATCCGCCTGACATCCGGAAGCTCGGCTCGCGTTGCCCCTTGTGCGATCCACCCTCTGTTGACGAGTATTGTCATTCCGCTTTGCGCTGTAAATGGCGAGATCAGCTCATAACCGACACGACCCTGATTCGTCCTGTTGTCGAGCAAGTAGCTATGTTCGTTGTCGTACGTCCCCGTGACGTTAACCTTGAGGTACGCCAACTCGTCAATGCGATTCCAGTCAACGCTCTCCAGTGCGACTGCAGGCCTCTGAGATCGTGCCTCGAAGTCTGTCTGCATCGTTATCTTTTCTTGCTCTCTCTCCAATTGCCAGAATCCCAGCCATAGCAGGAGTGGGGTAAAGACCAGAGTGAAAGCAGTAAGTTTCCAGCCAGGACGAAATTTAGCACGTGACATGATCTGAGCTCGCTTACTGACATGATTCGACGTTTGCTATCATGCGCAAATTCTCTCTATTCAGGAATTCTTATGCTCAAGATAATTATCGCGTTGCTTCTGCTCGGCATTGTGATCAGCCTGGCCTGCGGGTTCGTGTTCTTCTATCAGGACAAGGGGCGATCGAAAAGAGTGCTTTACGCCCTTGGGGTTCGCGTCACTCTTGCCGTTCTGCTGATGCTGTGCGTCGCGTTTGGTCTGGCTACAGGAACGTTAACCATTGAGGCTCCGTGGCTGTAGGGCTGTCGCGTTTGGAATAATTATTGGTGCGGCGGGCTTTAAAGCGCCGACGGGCCTCTCTATCGAGAAGCCCGTCGGCGGAGTCTGCAGTTAAATCAGAGCAGGTAGACGAAGAAGAACAGGCCTACCCAGACGACGTCCACGAAGTGCCAGTACCAGGATGCCGCTTCGAAACCGAAATGGTCATCTGGCTTGAAGTGTCCCTTGATCGCTCTCGCCAGCATCACTGCAAGAATGAAAGTACCCAGTGTGACGTGGAAACCGTGGAAGCCAGTCAGCAGGAAGAACGTGGAACCGTAGATGCCTGAGTCCAGTGTAAGACCATAATGGCCATACGCTTCTACATACTCGATGACCTGCAGCGTCAGGAACAATACACCCAGTGCTACAGTCACTGAGAGCCACTGTATCAGACCCTTGCGATTGCTGGCCTTCAGCGCTGTGTGCGCAAAGTGTACGGTAACGCTTGAAGTCAACAGGATCAGCGTATTCCAGAAAGGCAGGTACTTGGCGAAGAAAGCCACACTCCATTCATGCACGGCCATCGATTCATGCGGGCCTTCGAAAATCGCAGGGTTCGGATTCTCGATTACAGGCCAAACCGCCTGGAACTCTGGCCAAAGAAACTCGCCAGTTGGGCCCTTGTCCCCTTCACCGCCCAGCCAGGGCACTGCAAAGTTACGCACGTAGTAAAGGGCGCCGAAGAATGCTGCGAAGAACATCACTTCGGAGAAAATGAACCAGGCCATACCCCAGACGTAAGAACGCTTGAGCTGATCGCTGTTCATCCCGGCGTGATTTTCGCGGATGACGGTACTGAACCACTGGAACAGTATGAACGACAGCAGCAGGAAGCCTGCCAAGGCTATCAGGGTAGAGAACGACGAGCTTTCTGAAGCTCGGATATCGTTAAGAACGTTGCCCAGACCGAAAACGGTCAGGAACAACCCGATCGACGCGAAGAAAGGTAGTCGAGTCTGTTCCGGGACGTAGTAAGTTTCGTGAGAGCCTGCGCTGGCCATCTTTCAATCTCCAAGTGTGATCAAATCGGTCACTGCTATCTTGCGGTTATTTCCTGTACTGACTTCGAAGAGTCAGTGATATCGAACAGGGAATATGACAAGGTCAGTTTGGTTATCTTTTCCGGAATGTTTTCGTCGACAAAGAACCTGATGGCCATGTCAACTTCTTCACCGGGCTCCAATTTTTGCTCTGCAAAGCAGAAGCATTCCAGTTTTTTCAAGTACTGCGCTGCCTCATTCGGGGCAACGCTGGGGATGGCCTGACCTATCATCACGCTATCGGTCGGATTCTTAGCACGGTAACTGACGACTTTTACCTCGCCAGGATGCACTTTGACCTGCGTGTCATTGGGATGGAACTCCCAGACCATTCCTGCGCTGTTCTGTGCCATGAATTGAACTGTGATCTCGCGATCACTCACGGCGATCGTTTCAGCCTCTGCGACTGTGTACCGGCCGGAAGTCTTGCCATTCAAGCCCGTGATGTCACAGATCACGTCGTACAGAGGAACCAGAGCAAAACCAAAGCCGAACATTCCGACGGCGGCCAGCAACAGCTTGCGAACCAGTCTTTTTGTTGAAGATGTCGGGCTTTGGCTGCTCATAGCAGACTCCTGGTATCAACGTCTTATTGAGCGTGGATCAGTTTGGGGTCAGGCGGTGTTGTAAAGGTATGGTATGGCGCAGGAGATTCCAGCGTCCACTCGAGACCTTGAGCGCCTTCCCAAACCTGGGCTGTTGCCTTCTTTCCACCCTTGATGCACTTGATCACGACCACCAGCAGAATCAGCTGAGAGGCGCCGAACAAGAAGCCGCCGATACTGGAAATCCAGTTGAAATCAGCAAACTGCAGTGCATAGTCCGGGACGCGGCGCGGCATGCCAGCCAAGCCCAGGAAGTGTTGCGGGAAGAACAGCACGTTTACACCAACGAATGACATCCAGAAGTGCAGCTTGCCAAGTCTTTCGTCATACATGTGGCCAGTCCACTTCGGCAACCAGTAATAAGCAGCAGCCATGATGGAGAAGACGGCACCTGGCACCAGTACATAGTGGAAGTGCGCTACCACGAAGTAGGTATCGTGATATTGGAAATCCGCAGGCGTAATCGCCAGCATCAGACCAGTGAAACCACCCATCGTGAACAAGACCACGAAGGCAATGGCGAACAGCATCGGGGTCTCGAAGCTCATGGAGCCCCGGAACATGGTTGCTGTCCAGTTGAACACTTTCACGCCAGTCGGTACTGCGATCAGCATGGTGGCGTACATGAAGAACAGCTCACCGGCGATCGGCATCCCCACTGTGAACATGTGGTGGGCCCATACGATGAACGACAGGAACGCGATTGAGGCTGTTGCGTATACCATTGAGTCATAGCCGAACAGACGCTTTCTGGCGAAGGTCGGGATGATCGCCGAGACGATACCGAAGGCCGGCAGAATCATGATGTACACTTCAGGGTGACCGAAGAACCAGAATACGTGCTGGAACAGAACGGGGTCACCGCCACCTGCGGCGTTGAAGAAGCTGGTGCCAAAATGCACGTCAAACAGCATCATGGTGACGACGCCTGCCAGCACCGGCATTACGGCCAGAAGCAGGTAAGCGGTGATGAGCCAGGTCCATACGAACAGTGGCATCTTCATCAGTGTCATGCCGGGCGCTCTCATATTGAGAACGGTAGCGATGATGTTGATTGAACCCATAATGGACGAGGCGCCCATGATGTGTACCGCGAAGATGAAGAACGTCACCGTTTCTGGAGCATAGGTTGTCGACAGCGGAGCGTAGAAAGTCCAGCCGAAGTTCGGAGCACCTGCGTCCATGAACAATGTTGCAGACAACATTGCGAAGGCGAAGGGCAGAATCCAGAAACTCCAGTTGTTCATTCTTGGCAGAGCCATGTCCGGCGCCCCGATCATCATCGGGATAAGCCAGTTGGCCAGACCTACGAATGCTGGCATAACCGCACCAAACACCATCACCAGTCCGTGCATGGTAGTCATCTGGTTGAAGAAGTTCGGGTCTACCAACTGGAGACCAGGCTGAAAGAGCTCTGCCCTGATAACCATGGCGAACGTACCGCCAAGCAGGAACATGGCAAAGCTGAACCACAGGTAGAGGGTACCGATATCTTTATGGTTGGTTGTAAACAACCATCGGGATAAACCCTTCGCTGGACCGTGATGATGATCGTCGTGTGCTGCGCTCATTTGTTCTACTGTCCTCTACTGTGCTTCTTGTAAAATGGCGTTCACGTCGGCAGGCTGGACCAGATCGCCAGTGCTGTTGCCGAAGGAATTCCTGATATAGGTGATGATCGCTGACAGTTCGACGGGGTTCAGTTGACGGCCATAGGCAGCCATCGCTGTTCCTGGAACTCCATTGATAACCAGACGGATGTTGGCTTCGACGTCACCGTTAGCGACTGCGCTTCCTGCCAGCGCCGGGAATGCCGGTGGTAATCCTGTGCCATTAGGCTGATGGCAGGCGATGCAAGTACGGTTGTAAATCTCTTCGCCCTGCTCAAGAGCCGCGCTCATAGTAACAACGTTGTTGGCAGCCGCTCGGGTCGCTGCGGCAGCCTCTTGCTGCTCCGCATACCAAGCATCGTATTCTTCTTGCGGAACCGCGTGGACAACGATCGGCATGAAGCCGTGATCAAGGCCACAAAGCTCAGCGCACTGTCCACGGTAGATGCCGGGCTCTTCAACAATCGTCCAGGCCTCGTTGATGAAGCCGGGGATTGCGTCTTTCTTGACGGCAAATGCAGGCACCCACCAGGCGTGAATCACGTCATTCGACGTAACAAGAAAGCGGACTTTCTTGTTGACCGGAATTACCAGTGGCTTGTCTACTTCAAGAAGGTAATGCTCTTCCTTGGGGAGGGCATTGTTGATCTGGTCGCGCGGAGTGCTGAGGATACTGTAGAAGGATACCTCTTCTTCGTTAGCGTCCTCGCGCAGGTAACGGTACTCCCAGCGCCACTGATAGCCTGTCACCTGGATATCCAGATCTGATTCGGAGGAATCATAAGCTTCAGTTAGAACACGGGTTGCAGGGATAGCCATCAATATCAGTATGATGAACGGAATGACGGTCCACAGAATTTCAACCTTGGTGCTCTCGTGGAAAGTGGCGGCAACCGCTCCCTTTGATTTGCGATGGTTGATGATGGACCAGAGCATGACTCCGAATACAACTACCCCGATGGCAACACACCACCAGAGAATTTGCATATGAAGATCATAGGTATCTCTACTGATTTGGGTTACGCCTTGGGTCATGTTAAGTTCCCAGGCCGCCTGAAGGTTAGTGCTAAGCGTCATCAACGCAGCAACCACCAGGCCTAACCACAGCTTTGCTTTAGGCAACATTCGCCGTGTCTCCATTAAATTTAGAATAAGGCTGAGTTTAAATTAGTAGTTATTTTATGCCGACTCGTTTTCAAGCGCCGACAGCTAAGATTACAGTGACGATCTGATTTAGGCCTGAAGCTGGCTTCGTGAACCAACCAAATTATTCCATCTGAGTGGATTGAAAGACAGGAATAACCAACCGAATCACCGCATACAGCGAGCAGGAATTTTCCCGGAAAGCCCGGGTAAAAAGTAAAATTTCCTGCTCAATACCACGCGGGTGCAATAAAAGCCGGGGCATTATAGCAAGGCTTGAAATTAAAATGCCATCCTCAAATTGGTGCGGAGTTGACGTAAATCAAGGCATCCAGCGGGGTTGACTATAGTTTTCCGCGACGCTCCTAAGCCAAAAGGCCGTCCTGTCGAAGCAATGACTCTACCTTTGGCTCGCGCCCCATGAACGCCGTAAACAACTCCAGAGGGTCGGCACCACCGCCTTTGGAAAGTACCTGCTCCAGGAAGCGTGCGCCAGTTTCCGGATTGAACACACCGCCTTCGGCAAAGCGTGAAAACACATCAGCGGACAACACTTCGGCCCATTTGTAGCTGTAATAGCCCGCCGCGTAACCGCCCGCGAAGATATGAGAAAAGCTGTTCTGGAAGCGGTTGAACGCGGGGGTTTCATATACCGATGTAAGGGATCGCACCTGCTGCATCACCTGTATTACAAAGTCATCACCCACCGGTCCAGCGAGTTGGTGCAGCTGAAAATCAAACAGCGCAAACTCCAACTGCCTGACCGTTTTCATGCCCGCTTGAAAATTCTTGGCCGCCAGAAGCCTGTCAAGCAGATCTGGCGGGAGTCGCTCGCCTGTCTTGTAATGCCTCGAAATCAAGGCTATCGCGTCGGGCTCCCAGCACCAGTTTTCCATCAATTGGCTCGGCAACTCCACCGCATCCCACGCAACCCCGTTGATGCCGGAGGAGCGAAGATGAGTTTCGCTGGTGAGCATGTGATGGAGCCCGTGGCCGAACTCATGAAAGAGCGTCGTGACTTCGTTGTGGGTGAGCAAAGAAGGCTCGCCGCTTGTCCCTTGAGCAAAGTTGCAGATCAGATAGGCCACCGGCGTCTGCACTGATCCGTCGGCAAGCTCGCGCCTTGATCGACATTCAGCCATCCATGCGCCCGATTTCTTGCCGTCCCTGGTAAAAAGGTCGAAGTAGAACCGGGCAACAACTACGCCGCCCTTCAAGATGTCAAACGCCTCTACGCTGTCCGACCACAGCTCCATTTGCGCATTCTTCTGAATGGTGATGCCATAGAGAAGCTTCGCGATCTTGAATAATCCTGCCTTGACCTGATCAACGGGGAAGTACTGCCGTAATTCCTCTTGAGAGATGTCGAAGCGCTGCTTGCGGAGCTTTTCACTGAAATAAGGAATATCCCAGGCATCAAGTGACACTTGCCCATGCTCAGAGGCAGCAAACTGCTGGAGCTCTTCATATTCACGCTTGGCCGCAGGAACGGCGAGATCTGCCAATCCTTGCAGGAACTCATTTACCCGCGCCACTGATCTGGCCATTTTTCTGGCCACCGATACTTCTGCATAACTCTCGTAACCAAGCAGATGCGCCAACTCTGACCTGCAGCTGAGAATCTCGTCAATTACGCCCTTGTTATCCCAGCTTTGATCAGCCTTGCTTCGGTCAGAGGCTCGGGTCACATACGCCTCATATATTTCCCTGCGCAGCTCTCGGTTATCCGCATTGGTCATGACACTGATATAGCAGGGGGCATCGAGCGTGAGCACGTAACCGCCAAGCCCCTTGCGAACAGCAGTGTCTGCCGCTGCTCGCAAGGTGATCTCCGGAATACCGCTAAGCTCCGTGACATCGGTTACCTGTTTGCTCCAGGCCATTGTGGCGTCAAGCACGTTGTTGCTGAAGGTGTTGGACAGTTTGCTAAGACGGGACTCAAGTTCGGCAAACTTCTTCTTACGGTCTTCATCCAGGTCCACACCAGCCAGACGGAACTCAAGCAGATAGTCTCGCAATATCTTGCGCTGCGAGGTGCCGAGAGCCAGCTCATCCGCCCTCGCGGACAACGCCTGAACAGCCTCAAACAGCGCGTGATTTTGTCCCAGCGCTGTGTAGTACTCGGTTATCATGGGCTGACAGGTGTTGTATGCCTCGCGGATTTCCGGCGTATTACTAACGGCATTCAAGTGACTCACCGTTGACCACACCTTGCTTAGTCTGTCTTCCATCTCATCAAGTGGCGCCATCAGACTTTGCCAGTCAGGAGCGGTCTTGTTGGCGGCAGCATCGATGATGTTGCCTAACCGTAATCTATTATCGGCAAGCACAGCACTGACGGCTGGCTCAATGTCTCCGGCGCTGATGGTGGAAAAACGAGGCAATTCTTCGAAGTGCAGCAGGGGGTTGTTAATCATGGAGCTCTCTTCCGGGAATACTGAATGCGTGTGATGGCCTGTATACTACTGCAAGCACGAGTGGAATTCCCGAATCCGCTTACTGAAAACTACCGAGACTCAGCATGGCCATACGCGACTTTGAGCACCACACCCCCGTAATAGATGAATCTGTTTTTGTCGACCCCAGTGCAGTCGTCATTGGGGACGTGATCATCGGACATGACAGCTCTGTCTGGCCTCTAGCAGTAATCAGAGCAGATATTCACAAAATCAGGATTGGCTGTCGTTGCAGCATTCAGGACGGCACGGTGATTCACGTCACCCATGACGGCCCTTTCAATCCTGGTGGGTTTCCGACGCTGATTGGTAATGACGTCACCATCGGCCACAAGGTCATGCTTCACGGCTGTGTGATTGGTGACCGGGTACTCGTCGGGATGGGCGCCATTTTGATGGACGGCGTTACAGTGGAGTCTGACGTCGTAATTGGGGGCGGAAGTCTGGTTCCACCTGGCAAGACCCTCGTCGGCGGATACCTTTATATGGGCTCACCGATTAAGCAAATCCGGAAACTGACAGAACGAGAGTTGGAATATTTCAGTTACACCGCAGGCAAATATGTAGAGCTGAAGAACCGCCACAGGAAGGCGTTGGAGATATGAGTGAGGCGAGGCGCTACTTAGACCCCTCCAGCTCTGCCCGCAGAGCCTCAATAACGCTTGCCGTCTCGGGCCTGACCTGGCGCCACAAATAAAAGGACTCTGCGGCCTGCTCTACTAGCATTCCGACTCCGTTGAGCGCCTTGAGCGCTCCATTATCTTTAGCCCAACGCTGGAAAAGCGTATCTCCCGGGCCATAAATCATGTCGTAGCACCAGGTATCCGAGTGGACAATCGAGCCGGGGAGAGGGGGTAGTTCTCCGGCAAGCCCGGCGGAAGTGCCATTAATAATCAGATCGAAACGAATCCCGTGCAACTGGCCAAATTCAAGAGCCAGCAACTTTCCTCTCGAGCAGAACAGGTCCACTAGAGTCTGTGCTCTTGAGACGGTTCTGTTGACGATACTAATGCTGGCTGGCTTTTCCGCGAGCAGCTTGGGCAAGACGCCACGCACTGCGCCACCCGCCCCCACAATCAACAACTGCTTACCTGCGAGGTTGCCGCCATGGTTGGAGACGATATCCCTTAGCATACCGGTGCCATCGGTGTTATCGCCTAATAGTTGTCCTTCCGATCCCAGATAGAGAGTGTTGACCGCCCCAGCCAGTTGCGCGTCCGCACTGCGAGCGTCCGCCAGTGCCCAGGCGTTCTCTTTGAATGGCACTGTGACGTTGAGACCCTTTCCACCGCTTGCAAAGAAGCTCTTAACTCGAGAGTCGAAGTCGTCAAACGCAATCTCTTCGGCTGTATAGATCAGTTGCTGACCTGTCTGCTGCGCAAATCGGGCGTGAATCCATGGCGATCTGCTGTGCTTTATCGGATTGCCAAAAACCGAATACAGATCCACTTTTACCTCCGTTCGCTTAACGGGTTCGGTCACGAGGTCAGACCCAATCACGCGGCCGCAGAAAATCCGAATAGAGGCGCGCCTCTTCAGTGCCAGGCTCAGGTTGCCAGTTATAGTCCCAGCGCACGACCGGAGGGAGGGACATCAGTATCGACTCGATTCTGCCAACACCCGATTGCAGACCAAACAATGTCCCTCTGTCGTAGACGAGGTTGAACTCTACATAGCGCCCGCGTCTGTAACATTGGAACTGTTTGTTGTTTTCCGTGTATGGAGTGCCTTTCCTGCGCTCCACTATCGGGCAGTAGGCATCCAGATAACTGTCTCCCAAGACCTTAACCATCTCGAAGCTGTCGGCAAATCCGGTCTCATTGAAGTCGTCAAAGAACAGCCCGCCGACTCCACGAGGCTCCTGACGATGCTTGAGGTAGAAGTACTCATCACATTCTTTTTTGAAGCGCTGATAGATCTGCGCCCCGGATTTGTCACAAGCTGCCTTGGCGGTGCGATGCCAATGCTGACAATCTTCCTCAAAACCATAATAGGGCGTCAGATCGTAGCCACCACCGAACCACCAGACTGGTTCATGCCCTTCCTTCTCCGCGATGAAGAAGCGAAAGTTGGCGTGAGATGTCGGCACAAAAGGATTTTCAGGATGGATGACGAGAGAGACTCCCATGGCCTGGAACGAGCCGCCAGCAAGATCTGGACGAGTAGCAGTTGCAGAGGGCGGCAGCTTGTCACCAAAAACGTGGGAGAAATTGACACCTCCTTTCTCAAACACGGCGCCGTTGCTGATAACCCGGCTTCGACCACTTCCCCCTGTGTCTCTCTGCCACGCATCCGTTATAAAGCGTGCTGATCCATCAACTGACTCCAGTGCGCTGCAGATGCGGTCCTGCAAACCGAGCAGGTAATCCCTTACGTTGCTGACATCATCGGTTCCGATTTTAGTGGCTGCCACGTGCGCTTCTCCCAAGAGTTCTGATGTTTTGAGCGGGCTATCCGCGAAGGGTCTGCCCTGAAAGCAGATCGATAATTCTGGAGGGTTTCTTTCCAGTGCCTAACTTGCCATGCAGCACGCCATCGATCTCACGACCGAGGTGCTTGACAACCTGCAATGCCGTCTTCGCAGGGCGCTGCCCTGCTTTATTGGCAGAGGTCGAGACCAGGGGCCCACCGAACCTCAGGCAAAGGGCAACGACAAGCGGGTGAGCAGATACCCTGACCGCCACACTGTCGTGTTCACCTTTGATCCAGTCAGGGATCAGCTGATTGTAATCCGGGATCAGCCTGGTATTCGGACCCGGCCATGCTGCAAG
>JACCDH011234999.1_pt1 | contig 13254 bp, 18 predicted proteins | sample 7442481 | NCBI WGS metagenome assembly JACCDH01 (sample SAMN15323433, study PRJNA562643) | freshwater metagenome | isolation source: river surface water | place: USA:Blue River Watershed | collected 2017-08-15
AAAGCTCTTTTTTTAATTGTTCATTTTCTAATTCATACCAAACTGGAAATTTAATATTATTTCTAAAAAAACCTCCAAGTCCATTAAAGTTTTCATATAAGGTAGAAAATAATCTTCCATCTTTATTAAAATATAATTTATTAGGTTTATTTAAATCATAATATGGAATTTTATCCAGACTTGAATAATTGTAAATATTTCCAGAACTAACGACATATTTAGGATTAAATTTATTTAAATTTTTCTTTAATTTAAATTTATTTAAATCATTGCTAAAAATAAAATTAAAGTTGTTTTTTTCCCAATAATCCAATAGTTCATTAAAATAATTATCTATGCTTTCATATTTAAATGCTGGCATAGAATATTTAATATCAAGTATTTTATTATCTTTATAAGTTAAATTTTTTTTCTTAAAAATATTTTTAAAGAAATTTTTCATATTTTAGATATCTCTATAAAATCTTTTTTTCTATTATAATTTGAATATAAAATATCAATAACTTCATTAATTGTTGATATTTTACATCCAAGTTCTTTAGCTTTATTTAAAGTTTTTAAATCTGGATTATCTCCTAACCAGATCCAATCTTCTCCTGTTCCAATATTTTTTTGTAAAGAAATATTTTTATCTATATTTAAAAAATAAATATTTAATTCAAAATCAAAATTACCTAATAAAACTATATTTTTTTTATTTTCTGATTTTATTGGTGTATTAAATATATAACTTGATTTGAAAAAATTTTGGTCATATAAAAATTTAAAAAATTTATCATAAGATTCTTCAATTCTTCCTAAATATAATCTTTCAATTAAATGAGAGCTAAAATATATATCGACATCATCTTTAAATTCAAAATCTTCTAAAAATTCATCTACAATACTTCCATAATCTGTTTTTGCATCTAATATTAATAATCCATCTTTTAAATATTTAAAAAATAATGCATTAGAAAAACCATCATCTTGAAAATCATAATCTTCAATTTCTGTTGTTATACTTTTTAATTTATTTTTAATTTTTTCTAAAAATAATTTTCCTTTTTCAATATCTTTAAAATAGAAAAAAGTTCCATCAAAGGAATAATTTAGAGTGTTAATGATTACTTCTTTAAAATCTTTTGATTCTTCGAGTATATTGATATCTATATACTCTTTTTTGTAAAGAAAATAACCACCATCAAAACTATTAAAAATATGTGGAAATATTTGTATTTTATTTTTAATGTTCTTAAAATTCATTATATCTCATCCTCTAATGATTTAAATTTTTGAATCTTTAATATTTTATCACTTTTGAAATTGACATTAAAACGATCATACAAACAGTCAAGACTTATTAAGATATTATCAGAATAATAAATTTTGAATTTATCATTATCTATAAAATTACTTGATTGTTTTTTAATTATATTTCCATATTTATTTAATATCTTTTCATCAAAACTTAATAAATAGTCTCTACAGGTATAACCTTCTTTAAGATCTTCAAATAATGTAGTTAACTTTATGTTTTTAACAGTATTATCTGGATTTAATGTTATATATGTTTTAGAAAATATTTCATCTCCTTCAATATCTATTTCAATTTCTTCATTATCTGATTTATACTCAAGTTCTTTATATGTGATGTTCAGATAAACACCTTTATAACCAACCGGAAAAGAATTATCAGCAAAACTTAATTTGAAATTAAATAATGTAATTAAAATAATAAAAATAATTTGTTTCATTTGTTTTCTCCAGTTAGTTAATAGTTTAAAATTTTAAAAATTTTTAAATCTTCAAATTTCAAGTCTTCAATTTTTATATCTAATTTTTTTGCTATAAAGTCATTTATTAAAGTTCTTTTATAATTTTCAATAACTCTACCTGTCATGTAATATTCACAATTAAATTCAAGATATGGTTTTTCAATTTCTTTAGAAATTTTAAATTTAAAATTAAAATTCAATCTAGTTGGTAAAGATCCATTTAACTGAATTTCAGGCAAGTCCTTGAAAAATATTTGGTCATAATAAAAATTTCTCGAATGAAACAAAATAGAAGAATCAAAGAAATTAATAAAATTATAAAATGATAAAAATTCTCTTTTTAAATTATCAATGCTTTCTGAAAATTTTGGGAAGACTTTTAAACTATTCAAGTCATCATTAAATAAATGATAACCATCATCTTCTTTTCTCATAAAAACTTTATAATTTTTACCATTCTGTTTTTTATTGTTAAATATAAGACAAATTTTATCCAGATCTACAGGAACATAAATTTTTAAATAATATTTATCCCTATCGTATTCTAAATTGTTATATATAAGTTTTCTAAATTGATTAGATATTCTCATGTTTATTAGAATCCTCAATTATAATTTCAAGAAGACTATCCAATTCGTTTGATTTAAAATTCTTTTTTCCATCATAATAAAAATTGGGTTCTACTTGATAATTTTCTATATTGAAATATAAGTTTAAAGCTAAGTTTTTAAAATCATTAATTAATGAAATATAAAAATAGGGTCTATCATAATAAAGATTTTGAATATGCTTTGATTCTAATATACAAAAAAATGATTCATGATCTATAAAATGCTTGTCTTTTTTTTCTAATGAAAAAAATTTATTAAAATTTTGAGAAAAATTAATCAATTTACTTAAAAATTTATTATTTTTTAAAATATAAATATTAAACAAATAAGCTATTTCTTCTTTTTTGATTGGATCAAAAATTATTTCATTATCTTCAAATTAAATTAAAGAAACTGAAATATTATCGTTAATATAAATCTCAAAATAATTGTTTAAATCATTAGAAAGATTAACACTTTGATTTATTTTTATATCATCTTTAAAGAAATTTCTTAAAGATATATTTAATTTATCAATATCCATTTTTAAATTTACCAATAATAAATTGTTTAATTTTTTCTTTTTCATTTAATTCAAAATCTTCAAGAAGACCTTCTTTAATCCAGTTATAAATTAAATTTTTGGCAACATCTCCTTCTAATGTAATAGTGTTGTCAGGATCTGGACAGTATTCGTCAAATAAAGATTCAACATCAGAAACACCACCAGCGTCTAAAGTTACATCTTCTTTAATTAAACAAAATGCATGTTCTAAAGCTGCTGGTGGAATATCTTCGTCGTCCATATCTTCATAAAAAGGTTCTTCATTGATAAATAACTTTATTTCGTGATTCAAAACTTCATTTAAAACCAAGGCAAATAAATGACAACGACCATATTTATAATCAAAAACAGAAAATTTATCAGTTACTGGTGTGGTTTCATAAGCTTCAGAAAAATTAAAAAAATTCATATATATAGACCTTTTTAGATAAGGTATTATATAACACATATGACTAAAAATCAAATTCTTTCTTCTTTAGCTTTATTAGTTCTTCTTTTAAATACTTGTTTTCATTTTCTAATTTGATAACTTTTTGTATCATTTCTGAAGAACAATTTTTATATTCAAGTATTATATTTTTAACTTCTTTAAGTAATTCTTTATTCTCATATAAAGTTTGCCTACTTATATTTGCAGAATTACATATTTCTGTTATTGACAATTTGCCAAGATATTGTCCTTTCTTTATATCTTCAATGACAGATTTTAACTTTTTGTATGTTTTCATTATAATATCCTATGATTGTAAATAATAATTAATTACAAATTTATATTTTTTGTAAGTTTTAGTATTTTGTTATATTAAATATTTTTACAAAATCAACATAATTGTCAATAGTTATGTTTTCAACATTTATAGGAAATACATCAGATTTTACAGATAAAGTTAAAATGTGATTCTTTATAAAATCTATTAAATATATATCTTCTGAATTATAATCTTGGTAAAAGTTGAAATTTTTAACTTTAGTATTGAATCTAATATCACTTAAAGAATTTTCAATTATATTATAACTAAAATGGTAAAAATATAACTGATTATCTAAGTTGCATATTAATTCTGAATTTATTTTTTCTAATTCATTTTTGTTATTAAATTCAAAAACTATATAAGATTTATACTCTAAAGAACTATTAAGTAAATAGGATGCTTCTAAAGTTATATTAATTATTTTTTTAAATAAAGGTTCTATAAGTTTAAAAAATGGTTCAATAATAATATTATCAGATAATAGAATTTTTTTAAATTGCTCTAAATCATTGAAGTGTACAATAATTTCAAGAGATCTATTTTTTATTTCATCTTCAATATAAACAATATCAATGTTATCCTTTGAATAAATGTTTTGAGAATATGCACTAGAAAATATATTATTAAAAGTAAGAATTGAAGGGTTTAAAATATTTTTATTAACACTTAATAAATTTGATACTTTTTCTTTTACATTTGTTATTTTTTCTTCCAAGTATTCAATATTCATTTATATTATCCTTTTAATATGAACTTCCAATGTCCATATTTATATTGTATGTAGTAAAACTACAATAGTCAAGGAAAATAAAAAAGTCTCAATTAAGAGACTTTATATCCAGTCATATTTTCAAATAGAGTAGGCTTTTCAGCATATACTTTGATTAGATATTCTTCATATACTTTATCGTGGCACATACCTTTACCAGCACTATCTGAAATTTTAGCAACTGGTTTACCATTACAACTAACCATCTTCATTACAATATTGATAGGTGAAAAACCTAAATCATTAGTGAGATTAGTACCAATACCAAAACTAGTTCTTGCTTTTCCATTAAAGTGATTGAAAATATCAAGTGCTTTAGGGAAAGTTAAACCATCGCTAAACACAAGAAGTTTAGTTTTAGGATCAATTTTTAGTTTGTTATAGTGGTCAATTACTTTTTCACCCCAAACAATAGGATCTCCAGAGTCATGTCTTACACCATCAAAAAGTTTTGCAAAGTAAAGATCAAAATCTTTTAGGAAAGCATCAATACCGATAACATCAGTTAGAGCAATACCTAAATCACCACGATATTCTTGAACCCAATTTTCAAGTGCCATTTTTTGACTATCTACTAGACGATTATCAAATGCTTGGAAAGCTTGTAGATATTCGTGAGCCATTGTGCCTACTGGATTAAGTTCAAGTTCTTTAGCTAAGTAAACATTACTTGTACCAAAAAGATTTTTAGGTGCAATATGACGGCACATATCTACTACTTCATAATGCCATTCTTTACTAAAGCGACGGCGAGTACCAAAGTCAGTAAATACAAAGCCTTCAACATCCTTAACAAGAGATACTTTCTCTTCAAGACGACGACGACCTTCTTCATAAATATCTGAAACTTCTCTTTTTGTCATATCCTTCATAAGATCCGCATAATGAAGTTCATTCACAATCGCAAGAATTAGAATTTCATATAGAATAGTTTTCCACCAAGGACCATAAGTAGAGATTTTAAGATCTTCACCTTCAGTTGAAACATGTACCTGAGATACATCAAACTTAAAGATTTCTAGAAAATCAATAAAGTCTTTTTTAATAAAACTTAAACGATGATTTAAATATGAAAGTTCACTTGCTTGAAAACGAAGATCTTCTAGTGCCTTAATTTGCTCCTTTACTTGTGGATATAGACGGGCAAGATTAGCATTTTTAGTGCGGCAACGAAATTCATGCTCAACAACCGCATGTGGAAAACGGTGAAAAACAAGTTGCATCATCGTCAGCTTGTAAAGATCCATATCTAGGAAAGAAGTGATAATTTGACGATCTAGTTCTTTAAGTGAAGTATTCATTTTTTTCTCCATTTGTTTTTTATGTTGTTGACATAATAGCAAAAGTCAATTAAGATGTCAACTATAAATTTAAAAATTTGGAGATAAAAATGAAAGTAGCAGTTTTTGGTTCAGCATTTAATCCACCTACTTACAGTCATATGAAAATCATTGAATTGATTATGGATAAATTTGATCAAGTATTAGTAATACCTTGTTATTCTCATAATTTTGGTAAAAAAATGATTCCATTTGAAGATCGTTTAGAAATGGCAAAATTATTAATAAATCATTTACCAGAAAAAGTTGTAATTTCTGATATTGAAAAGTCTTTGTTTAAAGATTCTGTTAGTAGAACGTATCCATTATTAAAAAAACTAAAAGAAAACAATCCAGAAAATGATTTTTTATTTGTCTGTGGTTATGATAATGCTGAAGAATCTAATTGGAAAAAATTTTATAATTATGAACTTATTGATAAAGAATTTGGAAAATATGTAGTCTCTGAAAATATAGGTGATACAAGAAGTACAATTATTAGAAATAAATTAAGTAAAGGCGAAAGCATTGAAGGATTAACAAAACCAGAAATTATTAAATACATTAATGACAATAGAATAAAATTTGATATAATGTAATTATTAATTAGGTATTATAATATATGATTAGGTTTAATTTTATTAATGAGTTTAAAAAGATTGTTTTAGACTCTGAGTATTTTAGCTCGCTAAAAAGTTTTTCTAATAAAGATTTATCTAAATTAAATAGAATCATGTATGAAAAAATAAAAAAAGATTTTAGTAAAGAAATTCCTTATATAATAATTGAATTCTCTAAAGAAAAAGATAGAGATATATTAAAGTATATTCCCAATAAAGACCTTAGCGAAAGAACTTTTAAAAAACATGGAGTTGAGCATAAGTTTACTGAAAATCTTAAAGATTATGTTAAATTAGAAGAAATTCCTTTATCTAATTACTACTATGAAATAGATGCTGGGGAAATTATAGATTTAAATAAAAAAATTAAAAATAAAAAGATTAAAGAAGGTGTTTTTAAAGTTGACGGAACAATTGAAATTGAAAATTATATGAATACAGATCCAAAAGAAGCTATATTTAAAATAAATGATTTAGATGATATGTCATTTTTTTCAAAAGAAAATAAAGGACTTTACTTTTTTAAGACTGATAGTGAAGGGATTAATAGTATTATAATGTTCGATGTTAAAGATAAAATTTATTCTTTAAACTATGTAACTACTGCAAGTAGAGCAAGAGGTAAAGGACATAGCTTAGAAATCTATAGAGAAGCTATGAAATATATAGTAGAAAACGATGGGATATTAATAAGAAGCACACCTACTCAATTAGGTTCAGCATTTATAGAAAATAAAATAACAAAAATGTTAGAAAAAGAATTCCCAAATGAACCAGTATTGTCTGAAAAAACTAAAGACATTAATTGTTTTGTAAGAATGTTATCTTATGATTTAGATAAAAATAAAATGATAAATTTAAAAAGAGGTTTATTAGAAGTTTTAAATAATAGAATTTATCTTGAAAAATTTAATATTCTTGGAGAATTTTATGAATATAAAAATACAGAAGAAATGACAGAAAGAGATAAATTAATAATAACTAATTCTATCAAAAAAAATGAAATAAAAAGCAAAATTAAAGTATTATAATATTAAAAATATTTTAATAAATAAAGATAAAATTTAATAAAAACAAGAACATAAAATAGCAAAAAAAAATAAAAAAAATTCGATAAAACCCTTGATTTTTCTGGCTTTGCGTGTTATTATTTAATCACAAAAATGAAGAGGAAAAAGATAATGTTTAACCATGAAATCCCCAAATTCCAAGTTGATTTTATCCCAATTTCTCATGCATTTTTGACATGTATGGAAGTTATTGATAAAACTGATTCCCCAACGCAGCTAATCAATGTACTCTCTCATGTAGATAAAAATAAGTTCAACCAATTTGAGCAGGAGTATCTAAAAAAAATGGCACTTAATACTTTAATAGATAACAGTGTAAGTGACAAAGATATGCTAGAAGTAATGAGAAATTTTAATGTTCCTTACGAACAGATTTCTGATCTCGACTACAAGCTATCAAGTCTTATCACTGATGATGATTTAAAAGCTTTTGATTAATCCCTCCCTCCCAAGTAAATTATAATTAGAAACATTCCCCAACACTTTTAAAACCCTTCGCAATGAAGGGTTTTTTTATATTCATTGCAAATATTATAATACTTTAATTTAAATAAAAATCTAAACAATAATCATTACTAAATAAAAAAAATTATTACTAAAAAATGAATTATTAATCTATTAAAATTTAATAAAATATTGATTAAATATCTCAATTGTTGTATAATATATTAAATTTTAAAGGAGGATTTTATTATGTTTTTTGTATATTGTGGTTATGTTTCACCGGATCATTGTGATTCAAGCTATTCGCCAACTTATAAATTACTTTCTTTTAATAATGAACAAGAAGTACTTAAATACAAAGTAGAGTTTGATGAAAATATCAACTCAGATTGTGATAATGTTATTTTCAGAGTATTCAAAGGAACAGAATTAAATTTAAAACCAGTAGAAAAAGTAACTGAATGGAAGTTGGAATAGCTAATTATTTAATATAAAAATAAAACTCCTACGGGAGTTTTTTTATTTTCAAAAATTAATTCTAAAAAATAAACTTAATAATAATCACTTTCAAAAAAAAATTAAAAATGTTATAATAAATAAAAACAAGATTAATTTATATGAGAGTTATTGAATTAAATGAAGAAGATTACGCTACATTAAGCGGATACTCAGTATCAAGCAATCAAGAAAATTATAAGAATTTTTTAATTAATAATATATCTAATGAAAATTTAGCAAATAAAATTATTGAATTTATAACAAAAAAAGACTTCAATGATGTTGTTATTATTAAAAATCTTAATGTTGAAGAAGAATATCGTGGTCAAGGTATAGGTAAGAATTTATTAGAAGAAGCAATAGCGGAAGCCGAAATTGCAATTTTAATTTCAGATAAATATGAAACACAAAAAAAAGGATTTGTATTAGATAAATTTTACATTAATTCTGATTTTGAACCTGTATTAAATACTAGTTCTGGAAGTTTAATGGTATATCCTTCGGAAATTGCTTTAGAAATAAAAGATATGTTAAATTTTAAAAATAAAAGCCAGTTTAAGATTTAACTGGCAGTTTTTTTAATTTTAAAAGAAATTCCTTCCATTCTGTTTCAAAGTCCTCTATAGAGAAAATAAATTCTTTAAAGTCATAGATTCCATTTTCAATGTTTTTATAATTGCTAATAATCAAATGAATATTTTTTACTTCAATGTTGCCAATTTTAGATAATTTTAATTTAAAAGAAATTCTTATAAGGTCATCAATTTCTTCTAATCTTGAGATTAAAATAAACTGATTATCTTCAATAGGAACTATATTTTTACCAGTAGCATTTTTTATTTTTTCTAAAATTGAAGATTCAAAATTTATCCATTTACTTTTAATTTTTAAATTAGGATATTTTTTATTATCAATAATACTTAGCCAAAGACCTAGAATATATAAAAATGAAATAGTTGAGATTAATTTAAAAAGCATTTTCAATTCCTCTTTTGGTTCTTTATTATATCATAAAACAAAAAATTGAGAAATAGTTTATTTATGATATAATGAAATTAAATTAAAAAGATAAAAAATGACACCAGAAAATGAAATAATTTTTGATTTTTATAAAAAAATAGAAAATCTTCTTATATCTTCTCAAGAAGAAAACTACAACATAGATAATAGATTAGGTCTTTCAAGTAATTTGACAGAAAAAACATATGAAAATTTTATAAAAAAAATTGAAAGATCATTAAACACAAGTTATGCAATAAAAAATCTATTAAATGAAGAAACTGAATTTTTTAAAGATGTCATATTAGGATTTAAAGAAACTAAAGAGTCAGATGATAAAATTCTTAACAATTTTCAATTAAGATTATCTTTTGGTAGACCTATATATAAAAACAATTTATTATTTATAGATAAAGAATCTTTGGATTTTTTAACATTAAATATAGAAGAACTTGAAGAAAAAATAAAATCTTCTAATTTGTCATATGAAAAAGATAAAATTAAAAAGATAAAAGAAAAACTAAAAAAAGAAAGCGATAAAATTAATAATTACAATTATAAATACAAGGAAACTTTTTATATTATAGAAGAACTAAAAAATACATATTCAATGAGAGTTGCTAAAAAGTTATTAAATGAATTAATTAATAATATTGAAAAAAATAAAGAATATGAAGAAGGTTATAAACAAAGTTTAATAAATTTCAAAGAAATATTTTCTGAAATAAATAATTATAAATCAAATTTATTAGAAAATTTAAAAGTTATTCCTGAATTATACTATTCAAATGCTGAACTTTTTAAAAATAATTTAAAAGATAATGAAATAAGTGACTTTTTAATAGAAAAAAAATTTCAAAATATGATTGAAATGAAATTAAATTTAAAAACTAAAGAAATAAGTAAAGTGATTTTATTTAAAGATAATTCTATTTTAAAAATTAAAAATGGAGATGTTTTATTAGGTTCTGATACTTCTTTTTATCAAGACACTATAAATGAATTAAATAATTCTATATTAGAACATATGTTTAGAAAACATCAAAATTTTAAAAAGTTTTTTAAAAATATATTACATGAAAGTGAAACATTTGGATTAAGTTTAAATTATGGATTATTAATAAAAATATCAGATACATTTTTAAATAATAAAGATATATTAAAAGAAAATAATTTTGATATATTTGATAAGAATAATTTATCATTAGATAGTTCTTCTTCATTAGAAAGATTAGATGACAGAATGCATTCAATATTAAATAATCATAAATTAAAAAGATACATGAAAAATATTTTAGGAAATAAATATTATGATTTAAAAAGTTATGAAGTTGCAAAACTATTTAAAGATTTAATGGAAAAAGATGTAACAGAAAGTAATTTAAAAAATTTAGTAGGAAAAAAAATAGCCTTATTTAAAGATTGTTATATGTTAGAAGACTATTTAGAAAAATTAAATGAAGAAATAACAGATTTTACACCTGAAATATTAGAATTAAGACTAAAAAGAAACAAAATAGAACCTATATTCAGCAAAGATAATATAGTCGTTTTTAAAGTTGATAAGTTTGAGCAGTCTAAAGATTTAGGATCTACTTGTTGGTGCATTTCTAGAGATTTAGACCATTTTCAAAATTATAAAAACAATTCTAATCAATATTTTATTTATGATTTTAATGAAAAAGAAAACAGTATGTATTCTAAAATAGGTGTGACAATATATAAAAATGGATTATTTAGAACTTCACATTTAAAAGATGATTCATTTTATGAAATAAATGAAAAGAAAAAAGATTTATATTTAAATATAATAAGAAATGATATAGATAGTTATAATTTAAACGAAGATATGAAAGAGCTAATAAATAAAAAGGAACAAAAAAATGTTATATCAATTAATATTAGATGAAATAAATAAATTATTTGAAGAATTTAATTATCAAGAAAACAATAAAGATAAAGTTACAGAAATGGTTATTTTTAAAATAACAAAAACTCCATTTTGTGAAAATCAATTTAAAGAATTAGGATTATACGAATCAAATAATTATCCTTTCATAAGTATAAAAGAAAAAAGACATGATAGTTCATTTATTAAAGACGAAAAATTTTTAGAAAAATTAAATAAATATAAAGACATATTAGAAATTTGTCATACAATAGAAGATTTAAAAGGTAAATCAAAAGAAATTTATGAATTAAAATTAGAAAAATTTTTTAATTTACCCAAGTATATAAAATCTTATATAGAAGGAGTTGAATTAAATAATATATTTCAAGATCTCAATATAATTGATGCTAATAGAAAATATAATATAAATGAAATATTTGATAATCCTTTTGAAAGAGATGAAGAAGAGTCTAAATATTTATTAAATGATTTAAATGATATTGATAATATATATTTAAATAAAAACAATATAAAAGAAAATAAAAATAATTCTTTATTTGAAATAGTAAAATTTTCAAATACAAGTGAAGAAATTAAATATAAAATATTAAAAAGATTTTATAATGAAATTAAAACAAATGAGTTAGCCAACATATCAGTTAAAAAATTAATGCCTACATTAGAAGAATTATATGAAGATTATCCTATAGTAAATAATATATATGAAAAATTATTAGAAAGATTTCCTATATTAAGTTCAAAAATTAAATTAAAAAATGAATATATTTATTGTATAGGAGAAAGTGAAGATCATCTTAATTTTTTGAATAAATCAAAACCTTGGGATTTTGTATTTAATAGAACTTATAATTATTCAAAAGACACACATAAAGATGCTTTTAAATTTGGTAAAATAAACGACTTTGGAATTGAAAGTTTATTAAAAGGAGACTGTGTAAAAAATAAAGATAATAAGATTACTCATATAGTATTTGAAGCTATTCATTCTCAAAGTGTTGAATCTGAAGATTTAAAAGAATTTATAAATGAATTTAAAAAATTTCTGAAAGAAAATTCAATAGGTTTTGCTCATTATAGAGATAATCAATATTCTGAGTTTATTGATGATATTATATCTGATAAAGAAATTTTAACTATGGATTTAAGAAAAGTTGGAGATGTAAATATAGAGAAATTATTATATGAATCAGATTATAGTTTTAAAGAAATTTTAAATTCTCAGAAAGATCTTAAATTATTAGAAAATGTAAATATGGATTCAATAAATAATGAAGTAAAAGAAATTATTAAGAAGAATAATAAATCAAATTTTAGATATAAATTTTAAAAAGAAATCCACTTTTATAAGTGGATTTTTTATAAATAAATAATTAACTTTTCATAATTTAATTTTTAAATTGTTTTTGCAAAAAAAATTCTATAAATATATTAAAAGAAGCTATAAATTGTTGATTTTTTAAGATAAATATGATAAATTTTTAATTTAAAATAGGAGATAATCTATGGCAACAAGATCAACAATAACAATGAAATTAGAAAATGGTAAATACAGAAGCATTTATTGTCATTGGGATGGATACTTAAGTAATAATGGAAGACTTTTGTTAGAACATTATACTGATTCTGAAAAAATTAGCAAACTATTACTTTTAGGAAGCTTATCTTTCTTGGAAAAAGAAATAGACATACCAGAAGGAAGTGGACACTCATTTGATAATAAAGTACCGGGAATAACAGTAGCTTACCATAGAGATCGTGGAGAAGATTGGGCTGATACAAGTTATACTGATACTGAAAATTTGTCTGATATAAATGCTGAATCTTATCATTATTTGTTTGTTAATGGAAAATGGCATTTACACGAAAGAAATTTAGAAGAAAATCTTGAAAAAGTTAATAATATGATTGAAATTGAAAATGAAAAATGGATAGAACTAAATTTAGATTTAATTGAATAAA
>JACCDH011598638.1_pt1 | contig 13254 bp, 10 predicted proteins | sample 7442481 | NCBI WGS metagenome assembly JACCDH01 (sample SAMN15323433, study PRJNA562643) | freshwater metagenome | isolation source: river surface water | place: USA:Blue River Watershed | collected 2017-08-15
ACAGCGTCGGGACTTATTTCTTCTTCGCGATCAGCGCGTCCATCACCTGCAGTGTGGCCGCGTTCATCGCCTGCTCAGAGGCGCCGCGCATGGTCGCGCCGACAATCGAAGGCGAGGTGATGTACTGACCATCAATGACGACCGTCGGCACGCCATCGATGCGGAAGGTCTCCTGCAGCTGCCGCACGCGGGATACCTTGGACTGCACGCCGAACGAGCTGTAAATCTCGAGGAATTTCTTGCGATCGACGCCATGCTTGTCAATGAAGTCCAGGATGGCCTCTTCCTTGTCGAGCTTCTGACGGCCGACATGGATCGCTTCAAATACCTGCTTGTGCACGTCCATCCGGTTCATCGCCTCCAACGTGTAGTACAGCTTCTGCTGCGGCACGAAGGATTCGCGGAAGCCCACCGGCACACGCCGGAAGACGATGGTGTCGCCACGCTTCTTCACCCACTCGGTGAGCGAAGGCTCGAAGGCGAAGCAGTGCGGGCAGTTGTACCAGAAGAATTCCAGCACCTCGACCTTCTTGCCGGTGTCGGTGGGCTGCGCATTCTGCAGCCGGTGATATTCCGCGCCCTCGACCGGCTCAGTGGGCGAGGCCACGGCCGAGGCCGCGATGAATCCAAAACTCAGGGCTGCCATCAGGGCTGCCATCGGGGAGGCCAGTGGTGCCAGAAATCGCATGCTAGGTCCTTGTGCAAATAGTTAGGGGGACGGTTGTTATTACTGTCTGCTACCGGTCATCATCTGGGCACGCGCACGACGGCGGCATCAACGCCATTGTCGGACAGACGCACACGGGCGCGGTTCATCGCCTCGATCTCGGAGAACGGTCCGATCCGCACCCGGTACAGGGTGCCCAGTTCGGACTTGCGCTCGGCGATCGATGCGGCGACACCCATCAGCGCCAGCTTGGCCTTGGTGGACTCGGCATCGCTGAGCTCGCGGAACGCACCCGCCTGCAGATAGTAAGTGAAGCCCTCGCTGCCTGCAGGCGCGGCAGCCGATCCGGAACTCGCAGCCGCTGCTGCGGGCGTTGCCGATGCTGAGGGCGCGGTCTGCGCGGTCGGCGCGGCAGCGATCGCTGCCTTGTCGGCGCGGGACTTGTCCGCTGCAGGAGGATTGCTGACGGCCGCCACCCCCGGCGCAGCGGGTGCAGGCACAGAGGATGCCGGTGCAGCCGTGGAGGATTTCGCTGCTTTTGCCGATGCTGGGGAACTTGGGGCACTGGGGGCACTGGGGGCGCTGGGCGCGCTGGCGGGCGCGGGCTCGGCATCGTCGTCGAGCCGTTCGCGGCGCTCGCGCGCGCCACCCGGCAGGGTCTTGTTGGGATCGCCGAGCTCACCGGCGGGCTGGGTCTGTTTGCCGAGCTTGTCAACAAAGGGCAGCGGCGTCTTCATGATCGTCATCGCCACCCAGACGGCGATCAAGAGGCCGATGATCAGCCCCACAATCACACCGGCGACCGTACCGCCATGCTGCCAGCGGCGGCCAGGGTGCGCCGAAATCCTGTCGTTCATAAGGGGTAGTTTCACATCCGTGCCGGCGCCGAGACGCCGATCAGTTCCAGACCGTTCTTCAGTACCTGACGTGTGGCCAGCAGCAGCGCAAGCCGCGCCTGCTTCAGCGCCGCATCATCGACCAGCACCCGCTCTGCATTGTAGTAGCTGTGCAGCTCGGCGGCGAGTTCGCGCAGATAAAACGCAACCTGATGCGGGCCGAGTTCATCGGCGGCTTTTTTCAGCATCTCGGGATACTCGGCCAGCTTCGCCAGCAGCGCGGCCTCGCGCGGTGCGACCAGCGGCGCCAGATCGGTCGTCTTCAGCGCGGCCTCATCGCCGCCCCACTGCGCCAGCACCGAGCAGATGCGCGCATGCGCATACTGGACGTAGTACACCGGGTTCTCGTCGGACTGCGCCAGCGCGAGATCGACATCGAACACGAACTCGGTATCGGCTTTGCGCGAGATGAGGAAGAAGCGCACGGCATCGCGGCCACGCGTGAGGTCTCTGACGCCCTGTGCATCGCCGGACGGACGGACGGACGCATCACCGACGGACGCATCACCGGCCGACCATTCGATCAGGTCGCGCAGCGTCACGTAGGAGCCGGCGCGCTTGGAGATCTTCACCTCTTCGCCATGCTTCATCACCGTGACCATCTTGTGCAGCACATAGTCCGGATAACCCGCCGGTATGCCCACGCCGGCGGCCTGCAGCCCCGCGCGCACCCGCGCGATCGTGCCGTGATGATCACTGCCCTGCACGTTGATCACTTTCTGGTAACCGCGCTGCCACTTGGTGATGTGATACGCAACATCCGGCACGAAGTAGGTATAGGTGCCGTCGGACTTCTTCATCACGCGATCTTTGTCGTCGCCATAGTCAGTGCTCCTGAGCCACAGCGCGCCTTCCTGCTCATAGGTCTTGCCCGCACCGATCAGCGCATTCACGGCCGCCTCGACCTTGCCATCGGTGTACAGCGACGACTCAAGATAGTAGTGATCGAAGCGCACGCCGAAGGCCTGCAGATCGAGGTCTTGTTCATGGCGCAGATAGGCAACGGCAAAGCGCCGTATCGATTCAATGTCGTTCACGTCACCGGACGCCGTGACCGGCGCACCATCGGATGCGGACACGGTTTTCTTTGCGAGGAAATCTGCCGCGATATCGGCAATGTAATCGCCGTTGTACGCCGATTCGGGCCAGTCGGCAGCACCGGGCTGACTGCCCCTGGCGCGCGCCTGCACTGACGCAGCCAGCGTGGAAATCTGCACGCCCGCATCGTTGTAGTAGAACTCGCGCAGCACCTGATGGCCCTGCGCCTCGAGCAGTGCGCAGATCGCATCGCCCAGCGCGCCCTGACGGCCATGACCGACATGCAGCGGCCCCGTGGGATTCGCCGACACGAACTCGACCAGCACCTTGGTGCCGTTCGCGTCGTTGCTCATGCCGTAACACTGCGCATCCGTGAAGATGCGGCGGACCACATCCTGCTTCGCCGCCAGCGCCAGCCGCAGATTGATGAAGCCCGGCCCGGCGATCTCGACCGCCTCGACCAGCCCGGCACGCGCAGGATTCGCCATCACCGCGTCGGCGATCGCTTGCGCCAGTTCGCGCGGGTTTTTCTTCAGTGGCTTGGCGATCTGCATCGCGATATTGCAGGCAAGGTCGCCATGCGAAGGATCGCGCGGACGCTCGAGGGTAATAACGGGGGGTTTCAGCTCGGCGCCGGCTGTCAGGGGAGCGATCGCCTGCTCGAAGAGGGTCGCGATCTGCGCTTTGTGTTGGGGTTGCATCGGTGGGGAATCCAGGAAGCCACGCAAGTGCTGCGGGCAAAGCCGCGATTATACCGGCTGGTATCGGGCGCGAAGGCGACGAACCGACGCCGTTTTTCATGCGACTGCCGCCGGCATCAAGCCAAAAAAAGGGGCGCCCGACTGCGGCGCCCTGGAGAGGAGATGTTGCTACTACGGCTCTTTTACGTGCCAAAGCCCTCGCCCCGGCACGAGCCCAGCATCAGCGATGCCTGCCGATGTGTCAATTGATAATTACAATGACTGAGTAAACATTAGTTGACATTACGCAGCACCCCCTCTACAGTCTTCCAATGAATGATGCGGGCAATGCGCCCTCGCTCTGGAACATTGGATGAAGCTGCTGCGGCAATACACCCGAAAACTGGCGTCACAGATGGGCACGAGCTGGATGCCTTTTGCTGATGTGGCAACGCCCGAGCTGCCGCTGTCGCGCCTGTTGCGGCTCTCGCTGTTCCAGTTGTCGATCGGTCTGGCGACGGCGCTGCTGGTCGGCACGCTGAACCGCGTGATGATCGTCGAGCTGGGCGTGCCGGCATGGTGGGTCGCGCTGTCGGTGGCGCTACCGCTGGTATTTGCGCCGCTGCGCGCGCTGATTGGTTTTCGTTCTGACAAGCATCGCTCGGCGCTGGGCCTGCGGCGACTGCCCTATCTGTGGATAGGCAGCCTGCTGCTCTTCGGCGGGCTGGCGATCATGCCCTTCGCGCTGCTGGCGCTCACGACGCAGCAGCCGGGAATGATCTGGGTCAGCCGCATCGGCGCGGCACTGGCCTTCCTGCTGGTGGGCGCGGGCATGCAGGTGACGCAGACCGCCGGACTGGCGCTGGCGACCGATCTGGCGACGCCCGAGAACCGGCCGCGCGTGGTCGCGCTGATGTACACGATGCTGCTGCTCGGACTGGTGGGCAGTGGCGCATTGTTTGGCTGGCTGCTGGCGGATTTCAGTCCGCTGCGGCTGATACAGGTGGTGCAGGGCTCAGCAGTGGCCGTGGTCTGGCTGAACCTGAACGCGCTGTGGAAGCAGGAAGCGCTGAACCGCGAGCGAGCGCGGCAGGCACCTGACGAAGCGGAATTCAGCGCGCACTGGCGCGAGTACGTGGCGCGCCCCGGCGTGAAGCGTTTTTTATGGACGGTGGGGCTCGGCACCTGCGCGTTCAACATGCAGGACATCGTGCTGGAGCCCTACGGCGCGCAAGTGCTGCAGCTGAGCGTGGGCGCCACCAGCCTGCTGACCGCGCTGACCGCCGGCGGATCGCTGCTGGCCTTCGCGCTGGCGGCCGCGCTGCTGAACCGGGGCGTCGATGCCGTGCGGCGGGCCGCACTAGGCGCGATCGCAGGATTGCCCGCGTTTGCGCTGGTGATTTTTGCCGGACCGCTGGAAGCGCCGAACCTGTTTCGTGCCGGCGCGTTCCTGATCGGCGTGGGCGGCGGGCTGTTCTCGGTCGGCACGCTGACGATGGCGATGAGCCTGCAGCAAGGCGAAGACGCGGGACTTGCGCTCGGTGCCTGGGGCGCGGTGCAGGCCACGGCGGCCGGCGCCTCGGTCGCAGCAGGCGGAATGATCAAGGATGCGGTCGGCGCGCTGGCCACGTCTGGCTGGATGGGAGAGAGCCTGATCTCGCCCGTGACCGGCTACAGCTTTGTGTATCACCTGGAGATGTACCTGTTGTTTGGTGTGCTGATAGCGATAGGGCCGCTGGTGCGGCGCGATGCGCTACCTGCGCAGACAGGCCGGAAGTTCGGCCTGGCAGATTTGCCCGGCTAGCTGGTATCTGTAGCACGGCCGTCGGGCGCAAAAGAAAACGAGGAGAACCCCCATGGAAACAGGCGCTATCACGCAATACGTCGATGTAGCCCAGCTGGTGCTGTATGTGTTTTGGATTTTCTTTTTCGGCCTCATCTATTACCTGCTGCAGGAAAACCATCGCGACGGCTATCCGCTCGATCCGGGCACCGGCCGCGACACCAAGATGGAAGGCTGGCCGCCCATCCCCAGCCCCAAGACCTATCTGCTGGCCGATGGCAAAGAAGTCGTGATGCCCTACCCGCTGACCGGCCCTGAATTCCTGCAGGCCGAGCCGCGCCATCGCTGGATCGGTTCGCCGATCGAGCCGACCGGGAATCCGCTGCTCGCAGGCATCGGCCCCGGTGCCTGGGCCAATCGTGCGGATCATGCGGATCTGACCCCGGACGGTGCGCCAAAGATCACGCCGCTGCGCGTCAATCCCGAGCATGGTGTCGCGTCGCGCGACCATGATCCGCGCGGCCTGCCCGTCGTCGGCGCCGATGACGAAATCGCCGGTACCGTGAAAGACCTGTGGATGGACCGCTCTGAAATGCTGTTCCGCTATATCGAGGTGCAGCTGAACGATTCCGCACAGACCGTGCTGCTGCCCGTGCCGTTCGCCCGCATCACGGATGAACAGGTGAAGGTCTATGCGATCCTCGCGCATCAGTTCCGCGACGTGCCCGGCCATCGCAACGCCGATGAAGTGACGATGCTGGAAGAAGAAAAAATCTCGGCCTATTACGGCGCCGGCACGCTCTACGCAACACCGGAGCGTCAGGAACCGCTCGTATAACCAGGTATCCAGCCCATGCAAACCTACACCGAACATGAGTTCGAGGCAGTACCGGGGCTTCCCGAAGCCCTGCCCGCCGGCGAGCGCATCCTGTGGCAGGGCAGTCCTGACTGGAAGCAGCTCGCCGCCGAAGCCTTCCATGTCCGGCGACTGACGCTGTACTTCGGGCTGATGATCGCGCTGCAGGCGGTGATGAGCTGGGACAGCGATCTCAGCCTGCGCGCCAACCTCAGTCCGCTGATGCTGAGCGCCACACTCGCCGCCATTGCACTCGGGCTGCTGGCGCTCACCGCATGGCTATCGGCTAGCACCACGATGTACACGCTGACCAACAAGCGTGTCGTGATGCGCATAGGTATCGTGCTGACGCTGTCATTCAATCTGCCGCTGCGCTGGATACAGGCGGCGCAGATCCGTCCCTGCGGTGGCTCAGACAACCGCGACGGTCATGGCGATATTGCCCTCGACCTCAAGGGCGACGACCGGATCGCGTACCTGCACCTGTGGCCGCATGCCCGCGCATGGCATATCAAAAAACCGCAGCCGGCGCTGCGCTGCATCGCCAATGCCGAGCAGGTCGGCGCACAGCTGCACGCCGCATGGCAACAGCGGCAGGCGGAGATCGCCGCTTCGCCCCACGCCGAGGCTAACCAGCATGACCTGATCCCGGTCAGGATGCCTGCCGGTGTCTACGCCCGATGAAAGTCGCTGAGCCCCTGCAAGGTGTCCCCCGCGCACGGCGTGAATTCCATCCTGCGGTCGGCTTTGCGGCATTTGCCATCGCCTGTCTCCTACTGGTCGGCTGGGTGCGTTTCACCTCGCCGGCGGCCACGCCCGAGGTGATCTCGCCGTCCGCCATTCGCGTGCTGAATTTCATCGATCAGGCGGATGGATCAATCAGCGTGACCAATCATGACACCGGCGACGTCATTGATAATTTCAGCGGCGAACAAGGCTTCCTGCGCGGCACGCTGCGCGCGCTGGTTCGCGAGCGCAAATTGCGCGGCCTCGATCTCTCCCAATTGCAACCGTTCGAACTGATCGCCCACGACGGCGGTCGCCTGACTTTGCGCGATCCCTCGACCGGCTCGAGCATTGCGCTCGAGTCCTTCGGCCCCACCAATACCGCCGTGTTCGCCCGGCTACTTCGTTAGAAAGCCCCCATGAACACGCCGAAAGCCATCGTGATAGGCAGCGGCTTCGGCGGGCTCGCAGCCGCCATCCGCCTCTCCTGCAAAGGTTATGACGTACAGGTGCTCGAAAAACTCGACGCTCCCGGAGGCCGCGCGTATGTGCACCGGCAGGATGGCTTTACCTTCGACGGCGGCCCCACGATCATCACCGCGCCGCAGCTGCTGGAAGAGCTGTGGACGCTCTGCGGCAAGCGCATGTCGGACGACATCACGCTCAAGCCGATGGAGCCCTTCTACCGGATACGCTTTGATGACGGCAGCTGGTTCGACTACAGCGGCGACGAGGCCACCATGCGCCGCGAAGTCGCGCGCTTCTGTCCTGCCGACCTGGCCGGCTTTGACCGCTTCATCGCCGCTGCCGACGAGGCCTGCAAACTGGGCTTTGAAGATCTGGGCGGCATGCCTTTCAACAGTTTTTCCGACCTTCTGGCCGCACTGCCCAGCATGGTCAAGATGATGGCATGGGAGAGCCTGTACACGCTGGTATCGCGCCACATCACCGATCCCAAGCTCCGCATCGTGTTCAGCTTTCATCCGCTGCTGATCGGCGGTAATCCGTTTGCGGTCACACGGGTCTACAGCCTGATCAATACGCTGGAACGCCGCTGGGGCGTGCACTGGGCGATGGGCGGCACCGGCGCGCTGGTGAAGGGACTGATCGGATTGCTGAATGAGCGCGGTGTCTCGGTACGCTGCAATGCCGCGGTCACTCGGATCAACGTCGAGAACGGACGCGCACGCGGCGTCACCCTGGAGAATGGCGAGCGGCTCGATGCCGATATCGTGGTCTCGAACGGCGATCCGGCATGGACCTATCGCTATCTCGTCGATGCACAGCATCGCCGCCACTGGACTGATCGCAAGATCGCGCGTGGCAAATACTCGATGAGCCTGTTCGTCTGGTACTTCGGTACCAATCGTCGCTATCACGATGTACCGCATCACATGATCATGCTGGGGCCGCGCTACCGCGAGCTGCTCGATGATATCTTCAAGCATCATCATCTGGCCGACGACTACAGCCTGTACCTGCACCGGCCCAGCGCCAGCGATCCCAGCGTCGCGCCCGCCGACTGCGATGCGTTCTATGTGCTGGCCCCGGTTCCCCATCTGGGCAGCGGCACCGACTGGGCAAGCGATGCGGAACGCTTCCGGCAATCGATTCAACGGCATCTGGAAAACACCGTCATGCCCGGGCTCGGCCAGCACGTCGTCACCAGCAAGCTGATGACACCGCAGGATTTCAAGGACCGGCTCTGGTCCTATCAGGGTGCGGCCTTCGGGCTGGAGCCCATTCTGCTGCAGAGCGCCTGGTTCCGCCCGCATAACCGCAGCGAGGACATCGACGGTCTGTATATGGTCGGGGCTGGCACCCATCCCGGCGCGGGCGTGCCCGGGGTGCTGATGTCCGCAAAGGCCATGGCCACGGTGGTGCCCGATGCCTGAGCCCATGCACTCACCCAAAGGCCCAACGCGTCCGCCGCCGCTTGATCTGGCCGCGTGCGAGGAACTGATGCGCGGCGGCTCGAAATCTTTTTTCGCTGCCAGTAGTCTGTTACCTCAGCATGTGCGCATGCCGTCGATCGCCCTTTATGCGTTCTGCCGAGTGGCGGACGACGCGATCGATGAGCATGGCGACGACCCGCTGGCGATGGACAAGCTGCGCGCGCGCCTCGATGCCATTTATGCCGGCGAGCCCGGTGAGATTATCGAAGACCGGGCGATGGCGATGGTCGTGCATCGCTACCAGCTACCGCGCGAGTTACCCGAAGCGCTGCTGGAAGGCTTTGCGTGGGACGCGGCCGGACGACGCTATGAAACGCTGAGCGATCTGCACCACTACTGTGCCCGTGTCGCCGGCAGCGTTGGCGCGATGATGGCCATCATCATGGGCGTACGTGATCCGAACGCATTCGCACGCGCCTGCGAACTGGGCAATGCGATGCAGCTGACGAATATCGCGCGCGATGTCGGCGAGGATGCGCGCAACGGGCGGCTGTACCTACCGCGCCAGTGGATGCGCGAGGCAGGCATCAACCCTGAACAATGGCTCCAGCAGCCGGTATTCAATGATGCACTGGCGCAGGTGATCGGACGGTTGCTGCTCGAGGCAGATACGCTGTATCGGCGCGGCAGCACCGGTATTGCGCATCTGCCGCGTGATTGCCGAAGCGCGATACTGGCTGCAGCGACGATCTATGCAGAGATCGGGCGCGTAGTGTCCGACCGCAGCATGGATTCCGTGAATGATCGCGCTGTCGTCGGCAACGCGCGCAAATTGACGCTGCTGTGTCTGGCAAAAGCCAGAGCGCAACTGCCGCAACGTTGTGACACCATATAACCGTTGCCAGCCATTGCTTTTCTGGTCAGCGCCTGCCAAGAGCGGCCACGTCGCGCACCGGGTAACGGAGAAGCGCGAAATTTCGATGAGCGCTGCGAATGGGTGATCGATCTGTTCGAACGTTTGTCGACACCGGGGCGGCAGGTGTAGTAAGTTGAGCATCCAATCTGTTGAGGAGCGTCAGGCTGGCAAGCCAGCCTGACTTTCGATCAGAAGTGGATTAGGTCGAGGTTCACTGATAGCGGCCCAGACGATGCGCCAGCAACCAAGGCGATCAGCTCATCTTTGCTGTCCCAGGCATTGCTGCCGTTGGTATCGAGATAGAGCCCAGTCCCTGAGGTTTTGCCAACACTCGTTGATGCAAAAAAATAAATCCCGTCGCCAACGACAATTTTGTCACCCTGACTACGGCTGAAATCGCTGATCAAAGCATAATCCTTCGATCCGCTGGATTTGTTGCTACCGTCGTTATAAAAGACGCCCCGCTGATCAGCCAGAACAAACTGGTCAGCGCCGCCACCGCCTATTAATTTGTCAACGCTCCCCTTGCCCAGCATCGAACCAGCGGCAGGAACGCCGCACAAGCGATCATTCCCTGCGCCACCAACCAAGGTGTCATTTCCAGCAGTGCCATAGATTGTTGGCAGCGATGTGTCGATCGAAAAATCCGGCGAAGTCGCGCCCAACCCGTCGTTACCGAGCAAGTCCGTATAACTCGCCGCAGCTACCGAAAATGCGCTGACAGGATCCAAAATGCCGTCTGGTGGGGTGTACCTGGCAGTGAATACCGTTCCGTCGATTACAGGAGCAAAGGCCGTCAGGGACACTGCAGCGCCATCCAGCAGAATATCCTCTACAGAAAAGCCACTGACTATTTCACTAAAAGTGAATGTCAATGTCTGCGACTCGCTGCGTGACAGCTGCGCATCAGAAATGCCGATGGATAGTCCGGGCGATTTAGTATCAATGTCAAAAAAATTCGTGAACTGATTTACTCCCGCATTACCGGCAATGTCGATGTAATCACCGCGCACTTCAATCTTGTTCGAAGTCGCAGTAATGTTAGGGGACGGCGTAAATTCAACGTAATAGGTACTCACCCCGTCGAAAATCAAATCGCCCAGTGTGCCTGGCGTACCACGCAAGTCGATGTCGTTGTTATCGAAACCTACCACTGGTTCGTCGAATGCGATCGTCAGAATGAGACTTTGTCCTGCAACGAGTACCGTATCACTCAGGGAGAGTGCCACCGATGGCCTGAGCGTATCTACAAAGAATGCGGGCAGTTCCATTCCGAATCCCAGGTTACCGGCTAAGTCACCATACGTCCCATCGCCAATGGTAATTCGGTTCACCGCCTGCACACGGTCGGCGATTGGCATAAAGATTGCCGTGTAGATGCCACCGCCTTCATCGATGAGTGCCCCCAATTCCACAGCCGCTTCTGTGGTGTCGAAATCATTCACATCCAGCCCGGTTACCAACTCCGAAAATTGCAACCTTACTGTCAGTACTTCGCCTTGCGAGATGATATCGTCTGTCAAGGGGAGGCTTACTCCTGTAGGGCCCCGCGAATCAACTGTAAAACTACCGGAAACACCTTCCAAACCCTTGTTACCAGCCAGGTCTGTATAGCCGTCACCATAGACGATGAAGTGGTTGTCCTGCACTTCCCAATCGATGGCGGGAACAAAACTTACTCGGTACTCACGCCCGCCATTTTCTGGTACAAACGCCGTGAAAATTCCAGGCACACCCACCACACCGATATCATCTAACGTGAAATTCTGTACCGGCTCATTAAACAGCACAGTAATCTCCATGCCAGAGGTAGTAACCAGCGATGTACTAAGCGTGATGATGGGCGACGGCGGGACGGTGTCCTTCTGCAAGGTGAAAATTGTGAAATTAGATGAACTCCCTCCTGTTCCAAGATTTCCAGGGATATCGGTGTATCCGTGATTGACGATCGAAATTACGTTACTTACGTCCCATACGTTCTGAGTTGGCGAAAACGTCATTTGATAGCTTGTGGGACTCAGTTGCTGAAAGTTAGACACATTACCAGCAGCTTGCGACAGATCCACGTCCTCCAGTCCGAAACCGCTCACCGCCTCAGTGAAATTCACCGTAACCAGCGCTGACTCACCGAGCGTCAGATTACTGTCGCTGACACTGATAAGAGCAGGCGAAGGGGATAACGTGTCCACGGCAAACATCCCTGAAGCCACGCCGCGAACCAGAATATAGTTCTGCATACTGGTAACGTTGGAATCAGGAGTCAGATAGGCCCAGGCCCCTTCGATCATGCCAGCTTGTGGACCAGAATCTGCGAGCGAGAAGCTCCAAGGAGACATTGAAGCAATGTCGTCAGGCCAAACCACATCATCAGGATTGAAATTTGATACTGGATTTATGAACATAACATCAATCCGCAAGGCCTCGCCTTGGGTTAGCATCGTATCGCCGAAGGCAAAAATAACGACATTTTCATCGACCGTATCGACGGTAAAGAAATTGCTTGCTGCCGCCGCGCCGGAATTTCCTGAAAGGTCATTGTATGAACCAGCGGCCAGCGATAACTGGACGGGGGTCTGAGTATAATCCCAGCCATCACCGGGATAATACGAGGCAGTGTAAGTTCGTCCGTCGGAACTAATAGGTAAAAACCATCCGGTCGGACCAATTAAATCGGACCAATCGAAGCCAGTAACAACCTCAGAGAAAGTGACCGTTACAAGTGTCGTCTCTCTGAACTGCAGGCTTGTGTCATCTACGGAAATCGCTGCAATTGGGATATTGGTATCAATATTTACCGTTTGCGATGATCCCCCATCGCCAGGATCAATTCCACCAACTGAATACGATCCAAATGGGACATCAAATATGACCCAGCCTTCAAAACCTATCGATGGAGTAAATCGAACTGTATACATCTGCGCGCTAAGTATTGTGAATCCACTCAGTGAGCCAGCAACTGTATCTGATGAACTTCTCAGTACGACATCATCCTGTGAAAAATCGAACGTATTGTCTAAAAAATTAAATGTTACTAAGCAACTCTCGCCTGCGAGCAGATAAGTGTCGCCAACTGAAACTTGTATGGATTCCATTGGTTTCCTCTTTGATTAGTAAGGTCCACTCAGACTCACAAGTTAAGTGTAGGAACGTAGATCGCAAGGGATAAGCCGCCTGATGAGCTATTTGATGGTTGTTTTTCGACAGCCTCCGAACTATTTGGAAATTCAACTTCCCTCTCCGTCAACTGATGAGCACATGATATTTAACATCGTTGTTGAAGATCCGACACTCAGGGTATCGGCATTTTCTTCGCGCAGACAAAGGTCCGCTTTCAGGTCTTGATGAGCTGGCGAACTTCTGGGTGTCGTCACAGACGGATGGGAAGGAACCACGGGTTCACTCCTGAAAAATTACCGACAGGCCGACCAGCCTGCATCAGCAGGCTCTCTGTTCAGTAACTTGTTCAGTGAACCGGTGCTGGAAATTTCCAGCTAAACCAGCGCTCGCATGTACTACGCGCCGTTGTTATTTTGTCCCGCTTGATGTGATCCTATTTTTATCTGCCGACACGTCAAGCACGTCGCGGCATCCTGAAAGGCAGCATGCGCTGCACCACCGGCGACACCAGTCTCGGCACGTTCAGCGTCTCATGGACGCTAATCACGTCCTCACCAAACAGCCGGCTTTTGAGCACTGAGCGTTCATAGAAGGGCGTATCTTCCAGCATGTCGATCACGCTCACGGGGGCATCGCCTTCGCTGCGCATTCGACGGGGTATGCGCCAGCCGGTAGGCACG
>JACCDH010531908.1_pt1 | contig 13252 bp, 14 predicted proteins | sample 7442481 | NCBI WGS metagenome assembly JACCDH01 (sample SAMN15323433, study PRJNA562643) | freshwater metagenome | isolation source: river surface water | place: USA:Blue River Watershed | collected 2017-08-15
AATCGTGCCATCCGGGTTACGGTCGAACGGCATGCCGAAGTGTTCGAGTTCGTACACGACCTTCGGGGCTTCGCGGCACATGAATTCGATCGCGTCCTGATCACCCAGATAATCGCTGCCCTTGACGGTATCGAACATGTGCCAATACCAGTTGTCTTCGGACATATTGCCCAGCGACGCACCGATACCGCCCTGCGCAGCCACAGTGTGCGAGCGCGTCGGGAATACTTTAGACAGCACGGCAACATTCAGACCGGCCTCGGCCAGCTGCAGAGCGGCACGCATGCCGGAGCCGCCGGCGCCGACGATCACCGCATCAAAGCGGCGGGAAGGAATGGAGGATTTGATGGATGCCACTTTTTACACTCTCCAGAGAATCTGTACGGTCCAGCCGGCGCAACCAACCAGCCAGAGAATCGTCAGTGCCTGCAGCAGCAGGCGAATCGCGACGGGTTTGACGTAATCCATCCAGATATCGCGCACGCCCACCCATGCGTGGTAGTACAGGGACATGAAGGTCACGAAGGCGAACAGCTTGAACCACTGCTGCGCATATAGCCCCGCCCAGCCCTCATAGCTGAATTCCGATGCGCCGAAGAACAGCACCAGCAGAACGACGGTGAAGACCGTCATCACGATTGCGGTGATGCGCTGAGCGAGCCAGTCGCGCAGGCCATAGTGCGCGCCGACGACAAGACGCTTGGGTCCGATGTTGTTATCCATCTCAGAAACCTCCGAACAGTTTGAGCGCGACCAGCACCGCCAGCGGCACACTAACGAAGAGCACCGAGCGCGCTGATTTGGCGGAACTCTCTTTCGACAGACCGATGTGCAGATCCATCACCAGATGGCGAACACCGGCGCAGAAATGATGCAGATACGCCCACGACAGCGCGAGGATCAGCAGCTTCACGAACCAGTGGCTCGCAAAACCTGACAGATACGCGAATGAAATCTCGGACGTGATCGACAGATCAAACAAGTACAGAATGAAAGGCAGCAACAAAAACATCATCGCGCCGCTGATCCGGTGCAGGATGGACACGAAACCTGCTGCCGGCAAACGGTAGCGCAGGATGTCGGTGACATGAATATTGGTAAAGCGTTTTCGGGTGCTGACGTCTGTGGTCGCTTCTGACATGGGTTTCTTCTCCAACGATGGGGCTTCATCTGATTCGGCTTGTTTCCCGATTCTATCTGCTTGGGCTATTCCGTTCAGGTCATGATGCGTGGCCTCTGTTGAATATTTTTATGGCAAATCTTGGGTAAAAATCAGGCAAATTTCTGATAAACACAGGCGGATTTCAAATCAGCTCATTGTGATAGTGATGATCAGTCGTTACGTAGAGGGCGCGTCGCAATTCGACTGGCCGGTCACCATAGGTATACGCGACGCGCTCAACGCTCAACAGCGGGGTGCCGGCTTGCACCTTCAGCAACTCGACCGCCAGTTCGTCGGCGGAGACTGCCTTGAGCTTTTCGGACGCGCGGATCATCTGCGTGCCAAACTCGGTTTCAAACAGACCGTACATGGGCCCCTTGTATTCGGCAAGACGCTCTGCGGTGAGTCCTTTGAAGATCGCGCCGGGCAACCAGATCTCTTCCATGATGGTAGGCACTGCGTCGAAATACTGAAGGCGGCGGATGAACACGACAGAATCGCCCGCCTTGATGTCCAGCACCCGGGCGACCTCGGCCGGACCGCGCATGCGCCTGACTTCGACAATCTGGTTCTCCGGCTGGTGCGCCTCGCCGGCATCGGGCATCAGGCGCAGAAATCGGAACTGGACGCGCGCCTCATGATGAGTGGCGACGAAAGTGCCCTTGCCCTGACGGCGGACCACCAGATTTTCGGCAGAGAGTTCGTCGATCGCCTTGCGCACCGTGCCCTGACTGACCTTGTAACGATAGGCCAGCTCGACTTCGCTGGGGATCAGTTCGCCAGGCTTCCACTCGCCCGTCTGCAGACTTTGCATGATCAGCACCTTGATTTGCTGATACAGCGGGCTGAAAGTCGGCGAAGCCGTGCCTGTGCCGCTGGCACCGGCGGCCTGACCAGGAACTGCGGACGGGTAGACGGTCTGACTCATGGCGGGCAATTTCACCACGATCCGGGCTTAACGTCCAGAAAATTGTGCGTGTAATATGTCTTATATAAGATATATGATACGCATTGACAGACCTGCACGTCGCGCCTAAACTCGCGAGCAATGTTTTTGGCCCCTGCGCCGCGTAGCTATCTGCGGCAAAGCTGCCAGATCCCGCCCAGATTTCACGACCTTGTTATTGGAGATTCAACATGGCTAAAGCCCCTATGCGCGTCGCTGTGACCGGCGCCGCTGGCCAGATCGGTTATTCCCTGCTGTTCCGCATTGCGAATGGCGACATGCTGGGCAAAGACCAGCCCGTGATCCTGCAGCTGCTGGAAATCCCGGATGAAAAAGCACAGAAAGCGCTCAAGGGCGTGATGATGGAAATCGATGACTGCGCGTTCCCGCTGCTGGCCGGCATGACCGCGCACGCCGATCCGATGACCGCATTCAAGGATGCCGATGTCGCGCTGCTGGTGGGCGCCCGCCCCCGCGGCCCGGGCATGGAGCGCGCCGACCTGCTCGCAGCGAATGCGCAGATCTTCACCGTGCAGGGCAAGGCGCTGGACGCGGTCGCCTCGCGCAACGTGAAAGTGCTGGTGGTCGGCAATCCGGCCAACACCAATGCCTACATTGCGATGAAATCCGCGCCGAACCTGCCCGCGAAGAACTTCACCGCCATGCTGCGCCTCGACCACAACCGCGCCGCATCGCAAATCGCCACCAAGACCGGCAAGCCGGTCGCCTCGATCGAGAAACTCTGCGTCTGGGGCAACCACTCGCCCACGATGTACGCCGACTACCGCTTCGCGACCATCGACGGCAAATCGGTGAAAGACATGATCAACGACGAGGCCTGGAATCGTGACACCTTCCTCCCAACCGTTGGCAAGCGCGGCGCCGCGATCATCGAAGCGCGCGGCCTGTCGTCCGCAGCATCGGCTGCCAATGCAGCGATCGATCACGTGCGCGACTGGGTGCTCGGCACGAACGGCAAATGGACCACGATGGGCATTCCTTCGGACGGCTCGTATGGCATTCCCAAGGAAGTGATGTTCGGCTTCCCGGTCACGACCGAGAACGGCGAATACAAGATCGTTCAGGGCCTGGAGATCGACGCCTTCTCGCAAGAGCGCATCAACCTCACGCTGAAAGAACTCAGCGAAGAGCGTGACGGCGTCAAGCATCTGCTGCCGTAATGCGGCGAAAAAGCTGATCCGAATATCGGGCGGGCTTGCCGCCTGCCCGAACTGTCTCCTACCGCCGCACCCTTCTCTGCATGCATCCTTCCGAGGTCCTGTTCCAAGGCGCACACCAGCCCGTGAATCTGCCGGTCTGCGATCACTACGCCGGTTCCGAAAAGCTGATGCGCAAATCGCTCGCGCTACAGCAGGAACTGGGCCCCGTATTTGACATTACTTTCGATTGCGAAGATGGCGCCGCTGCCGGCAATGAGCTTGCGCATGCGCAGCTGGTCGGTGAGCTGATCGCCGGTGCCGAGAACCGCTTCGGCCGCATCGGCGCGCGGGTGCATGACGTTGACCACCCGCATTTCGAACAGGACGTGGCGACCATCTGCACACTGGCCGCGACACGCCTCGCCTATCTGGTGATTCCCAAGGCTGAAAGTTGCCGGCAGCTGGAGCAGGCGGTCGCGCTGGTATCGCGCCATGCGACTGCGGCTGGCCGCCCCGACCTGCCCGTGCATGCGCTGATCGAAACGCATGGCGCACTGCATCAGGTGTGGGATATCGCAGCCATTCCCGGTGTGGAATGCCTGTCCTTTGGCATCATGGATTTCGTCTCCGCCCACTACGGCGCCATTCCCGGCGATGCCATGCGCAGTCCGGGACAGTTCAGCCATCCGCTGATTTCCCGTGCAAAACTGGAAATTGCTGCCGCATGTCATGCCAATGGCAAAGTACCGTCGCATAATGTATGCACGGAGATCCGGGATCTGTCCGTGGTGGCCGACGATGCAAGACTGGCGAGCCGTCAGTTCGGCTACCGGCGCATGTGGAGTATCCATCCCGACCAGATCCGGCACATACTGGCAGTATTCGCTCCCGAGGCCGCCGAGATCGAGGACGCGGTAGCGATTCTGGCCGCAGCGAAGGACACGGACTGGGGACCAATACAGCACAAAAACAAGCTGCATGACCGGGCCAGCTATCGCTATTACTGGACCGTGCTGCAGCGAGCAAGGCAAACCGGGCAGGCGCTGCCAAAGGAGGCGGACGGCCTGCTCTAGTCAACGACGACCAGAGGGAGGCCGTATGCGCACACTGATTTCAACATTCATCGTGATGGCCGCCGTATCGGGCCATGCGCTGGCAGCGAGAACCGACATGGTCTGCGAGCTGGGGCAGCCAATGTCGATCGCCGGCGACCACCGGTTCGATAATGTGATCGAGGTGATCTGGCGCGGACGAGCGTACACGATGGAGCGGGTGCGCACCTCGACCGGCGCGCACCGCTTTGAAGATACCCAGAGCGGACTGGTCTGGATAGGCATCCCTGCCAAGGCCATGCTGCTCGATGCCCGGCGCGGCGCGCCGGTCGTCAATGACTGCAAGGTCGCGAGCGCGCCAGCACTGCGGCGCTGATGAAGCTTGCGATCAGAGGGCAGACCGACCGGTCTGCCGGGGAAGATTTTTTTGAATTTGAATAACAAGGAGAGCCCATGTCGCACAACACGCTAAACACGCTCAAGGAATTCAAGATTTCGGGCAACAAGAAAGGCCAGTTCTATTCACTGCCCGCACTGCAAAAGGCACTGGGTGCCAAGATCGATCGCCTGCCGGTGTCGATTCGCATCGTGCTCGAATCCGTGCTGCGCAACTGCGATGGCAAAAAGGTCACCGAAGCGCATGTGCGCCAGCTGGCCAACTGGAAGCCAAACGCTGCCCGCACCGATGAAATTCCTTTCGTGGTCGCGCGCGTCGTGCTGCAAGACTTCACCGGCGTGCCGCTCCTGGCCGACCTCGCCGCAATGCGCGGCGTTGCCTCCAAGATGGGCAAGAATCCGAAGAACATCGAGCCGCTGGTGCCGGTGGATCTGGTGGTCGACCATTCGGTGCAGATCGATCACTTCCGCGACAAGAATGCGCTTGACCTGAACATGAAGCTGGAATTCCAGCGCAACAATGAGCGCTACCAGTTCATGAAATGGGGCATGCAGGCGTTCGATACCTTCGGCGTCGTGCCGCCCGGCTTCGGCATCGTGCATCAGGTGAACCTCGAATACCTCGCGCGCGGCGTGCATGAGCGCAGCCATGTGTACTACCCAGATACACTGGTTGGCACCGACTCTCACACCACCATGATCAATGGTATCGGCGTTGTCGGATGGGGCGTGGGCGGCATCGAAGCCGAAGCCGGCATGCTTGGCCAGCCGGTGTACTTCCTGACCCCCGATGTGGTGGGTGTGAACCTGACCGGCGTGCTGCGCGAGGGCGTGACTGCGACCGACCTCGTGCTGACGATCACCGAAATGCTGCGCAAGGAAAAAGTCGTCGGCAAGTTCGTGGAATTTTTCGGCGAGGGCACCGAGACCCTCTCCCTCACCGACCGCGCGACCATCGCCAACATGGCGCCCGAATACGGCGCGACGATGGGCTTCTTCCCGGTCGATGAAGCGACGATCGACTACTTCCACGGCACTGGCCGCACCAAGGCCGAGATCGACGCGTTCGAGTCCTATTTCAAGGCGCAGGGCCTGTTCGGCATTCCGAAAGCCGGCGAGATCGATTACACCAAAGTGCTGAAACTCGACCTGTCGTCCGTGGCGCCTTCGCTCGCCGGCCCGAAGCGTCCTCAGGATCGCATCGAAATCGGCCATGTAAAAAACACCTTCAAGGAACTGTTCGCCAAGCCTGTGGCAGAAAACGGCTTCAACAAGAAAGCCGAAGATCTCGATGCCGAGTACACCACGTCCGATGGCGTGAAACTGCACAACGGCGATGTGCTGATCGCGGCGATCACTTCCTGCACCAATACCTCCAACCCGAGCGTGCTGCTGGCCGCCGGTCTGCTGGCGAAGAAGGCCGTTGCACTCGGTCTGTCAGTGCCGAAGCACATCAAGACCTCGCTCGCTCCGGGATCGCGCGTGGTCACCAAATATCTGGAAGCTGCGGGTCTCTTACCCTACCTTGAAGAACTGGGCTTCGGCATTACCGCGTATGGCTGCACCACCTGTATCGGTAACGCCGGTGATCTGACGCCGTCGATGAACGAAGCTATCGTGAAAAACGATGTGGTCGCTGCCGCCGTGTTGTCGGGCAACCGCAACTTCGAAGCGCGTATTCATCCGAACATCCGAGCGAACTTCCTCGCCTCGCCGCCGCTGGTCGTTGCCTACGCAATCGCCGGCAATGTCACCATCGACCTGATGACCCAGCCGAGCGGCAAGGACAAGAAAGGCCGCGATGTGTTCATCGGTGACATCTGGCCGACCAGCGCCGAGATCAACAAGCTGATGAAGCACGCAATGAACGCGAAGACCTTCAAGGCCAACTACGCCGACGTCAAGGGCGCGCCGGGCAAACTGTGGGAAGACATCAAGGGTGTCGCGCAAGGTCAGGTCTACAACTGGCCGACATCGACCTATATCGCCGAGCCGCCATTCTTTGAAGACTTTGCGATGCAGCCCAAGGCAGCAGCGACCGGCATCTCCGGCGCGCGCGCGCTGGGCGTGTTTGGCGATTCGATCACCACCGACCACATCTCCCCTGCCGGTTCGATCAAGGAATCCAGCCCTGCAGGCAAATGGCTGCAAGAGAACGGCGTGCTGAAGGCCGACTTCAACTCGTATGGCTCGCGCCGTGGCAATCACGAGATCATGATGCGCGGCACCTTCGCCAACGTGCGCATCAAGAACCTGATGATCCCGGCCAAGCCGGACGGCTCGCGCGTCGAAGGCGGCATCACGATCCACCAGCCCAGCGGTGAAGAAATGTCGATCTACGACGCCGCCATGAAATACATCGGCAGCCATGTACCGACGATGATCTTTGCCGGTGAAGAGTACGGCACCGGCTCATCGCGTGACTGGGCTGCCAAAGGCACGCAGCTGCTCGGCGTGAAGGCGGTGGTGGCCCGTTCGTTCGAGCGCATCCATCGCTCGAACCTGGTGGGCATGGGCGTGCTGCCGCTGCAGTTCCTTGGCAACGACAGCGTGCAATCGCTGAATATCACCGGCGACGAAAGCTTCGATCTGCTCGGTCTGGAGCATGACATCAAGCCCCAGCAAGAAGTGACGCTAGTGATCCGGCGCGCGAACGGCCAGAGCCAGCAAGTGAAGCTCTTGCTGCGCATCGACACACCGATCGAGGTTGACTACTATCGTCACGGCGGCATCCTGCCCTTCGTGCTGCGCCAGCTGCTGGCGGCGTAAAGCCATCCTCTGCTGCTGTCCGGGTGGCTTCCCCCCGGACAGCAAGCATTGGCACCGACCGATCCATTTTCATCCGGAGACAACTATGTGGAAAATTCTCGTTGCGTTCATCGTCTTTGCCGCGATCGCGCTGACCGTCGTGTTCAAAATGGGTGACAAGGCGGATATGGCCGGTGAGGCAGGCGGCCATACCGAAGAGCATTCGTCAGCGCCTGCGACCCCGGCTGCGCCTGCCGCTGCCGACAATGCAGCGCAACCGGCTGCGGCTCCCGCAGCGCCCGCGCCGGCTGAAGAAAAGAAATAACGCAGTTTGCTATCCGCCGGAAAGCCTGATCCGTAACGGGTCGGTGCAGTCCTGGCTACCCAAAGCGCGGCCACGGTCGCGCTTTTGTTTTTATGGCATCAAACGGGCTGAGCGCGGCCGCTTTACCTTACAATTCACGAAATTTTTTCGGTCCTTCCCATGCGCCGCAATCTTAAAACTCCGACCCGCAAATTTACCGCCGACAGCCAGAACCTGGCCTTGCTGGCCCAGTCGCTGGCGCAGTCAGGCAGCCGGCTCGAGCGCCGTCACTGGGAACGCCGGCTGGATCTGTCCTTGCAAAAGATGTTGGGCAGTCACCAGCAGCAGGCCATCGACAGCGCGCTCGACCACCTGTTCCATACCGACCTGACCGGCTACGATGTGCTGCTGGATGGTGTCGAAACCGCCAGCTCCAGCTGCACGGTTGAACATGAAGGCAAGAATTACGACGGCCTGCTGATTGCCATCCCTATCATCGCCTGGACCCGGTTTTCCATCCCCTCCGGGGGCTTCTCTGCCGAGCAGATGAGCACGCTTTTCGCCCACCTGCACGGGCACGTGCTGGCCCATGAAGTGCGCGCGGTGCTCGCGCCCGCGCTGCTGTCAATAGACCAGCTGCCGCGCAGCTATTGCGACACTCACCTGCTGACACGCCGCATGGTCGATGCCGCCCTGACCGGCAAATCACTGCAGCTGCCCGCCGAGCTGCCGGAGACGGTTCCCTTTCTCGCCGACACCCGCTATTTGCTGATGGCCGTCGTCGCCGAGTCGGCAAAGCCGCTGCTGCGCTGGGAAGAGGAAGACGCCGGCATGAATGCCCAGACAGGCCGACGCGCCGTGCTCGACCAGTGGCAGTCGCAGGCGGGCCCGAACATCCAGCCCATGCTGCCCGGTTGCGGGATCGAGCTGCTGCTGCCGGATGCCTACTACGTCGCCTGCCGCGAGGCCGACAAGGCCGTGCGAACCGTATCGCTGCGCGCCGCCGTTCACTACCTGACCAATAGTCTCGTCATAGAAGCCAACCAGCTCTCAGCGATCATCGCTGCCATCGGAGATCCGGAAAATGGCATGCGGGTCGATGAATACCGGATCAGCTTCAGCTCGGGCAGCCATTCCGATGTCTACTACGGCGTGGTCTGGCCTCTGTACGACGAAGAAAGCGCCGACGATGAAGTTCAGGCAGAACTGCCGCGCCGCCCCGGTCAGCCTGCGTCACTGTCGCCGTTGCAGCAGATCGTCAGCGCACTGCGCGAAGCGGGCGTGACACGCATACAGAACAGCGAAACAGTGTTTGCGCCGGAATTTTGCGACGATTGCGGCGCCCCGCTGTTTTGCGATGCAACCGATGACATGGTGCATGCAGAAATGCCGGAAGATTCGGGACAAAGCAGCGGACACCTGCATTAACGATCTCACTCGCATACTGGTTTATCGCTACGTGCGCATGGGTTCTTATACCTGCGCCACACGAAAGATTGGTGAGAATCAGGCCTGATCCTGCTATAATCGCTGATTCGTCGGGGCGTAGCGCAGCCTGGTAGCGCACTTGCATGGGGTGCAAGGGGTCGCGAGTTCGAATCCCGCCGCCCCGACCATTGAATTCCTTGAGATTCCATCAGTACTAAGAAGGGCCGAGCATTACGCTCGGCCTTTTTTCTTTTATCGCTGGCATTAGTGTGAAGCTTATCGCGGCACTAACTCCCTGAGCGTGCCACCTCAATAGTCTTGATTCACTAATCGATAATCTTTCGGTCGCCAACAATTTCGAAATCCGGTTGTGTATGGCGCCTGTGCGCTCGCGTAAATTTACGTTCGCGACGGATGGTGCGCTGGAATTTCTCCATAAGCTAATGCCTTGGTATCGCAGCCGTGTCTCCGTTGGGTAATAAGCCCAAAGGAATATTAATATTCCAATAATTATTATCTCTATAAGCCTTCGACCAAAATATAAAGTTGACTTTCTGGCTATTAATTGCATGTTTTTGGTGAAAATTTGCCAAAAAACTCTATAATGGCCAGTTCCTAAAAGATTGCCATAGCGCAACAGCAGTCCACGAACAACAGGGGGAACGTCATGCAGCTGATGTGGGTTTCCGGTCCGACCGGCCATGTCCGTACCGTATCGATCACGGCTCGCAAAGTCCTGATCGGTACGTGCGCTGTCGCGTTCGCGCTCGTGGCGACAGGTTTTCTTCTCTACCTCATCGGCTTCAAAATCGCGATTGAAGTGCGTCCTGAGCTGGCTCGCAGCCTGGGCGGCGTGACCACCGAAGCCGAACAGCAGCGCATGGAGTCGGTGTACCGCGAGCGCCTTGCCAAATTGCAGGGTATGCTGGATGCGACGGCACAGGATATTCGCCAGCTGCAGGCGCTGAAGAACCGGTTCATGGACATTGCCACACCGGCCGCCATGCGTGAGAAACGCGGCAGCAACGAAGACGGCAAAGGCGGTCCTCTGCTTCCCACCAGTCACCCCGGCCTCGATCTGAATCAGCCACTGGCTAGCAGCTTCGATGACGCCGCCCAAGAACTGCTGCAATTTCAAAAAGTCGTGGGCAACCTGCGGCAAGACTGGGACCGTCAGCTGAACTGGCTGCAGACGCTGCCCACGGGCATGCCGATCTCAGGCGATTTCCGCGTCACCAGTGGTTTTGGTATGCGTAATGATCCGTTCACGGGCATGCTGGCGCGTCATGAGGGTTTGGACTTCACGGCAGCCAGCGGAACGGCCATTATCGCCACAGCCGACGGTGTCGTCACCCGCTCCGGATGGGAAGATACCTACGGCAACATCGTCGAGGTCACGCATGCCGAGGGCTTCATGACCCGCTACGCACACATCAGCAAGCGCCACGTCGCCGAGGGCCAGCAGGTCAAGCGCGGCCAGCGTATCGCCGATGTGGGCAGCACCGGCCGCTCTACCGGCCCCCACCTTCACTACGAAGTCTTCCGTCACGGTCGTGTGCTCAACCCGGCCCAGGTTCTGCCGATAGGCAATAGCTGACAGCTTCTGCCGGCACTCCGGGACAGCTTCCCGTCCCGCAAACTTTCAAAGCCGGCCCGAACCGGATCGCGCTATATTATCGTCGTTGGCGTCTGAGCGATCCGAGCCCTGGAGAGAGCAATGTTCCGTAAAATGAAACAAAACAAGCTGCTGCCGACTCAGGAGAAGTTTGACACCCTGATCGGCGCGACCACGGAAATCTATGGCCGGCTGGTTCTGCTGGACAGCGTCCGCATCGACGGCAAGGTGGTCGGCAATATCGAAACGGCCAAGGACAAGAAAGTCACCGTTGCAATCGGGCGTTCGGGGGAAGTCTCAGGCGACATCACTGCCCACCGGGTCATGGTGGCAGGCAAAATCGAGGGCAACATCTATGCGACTGAGCGCGCAGAATTCCATAAGGATTCCGAAGTTCGCGGCGATATCACCTACGGCACGATAGGCGTCGAGCACGGCGCCAAGCTGCTCGGTCTGGTGATTCAGGCGCAGAACAATACCAGCACCGCCACTGACGCGCAAACCGTGATCAAGATGGCTCAGGAGAAGAAATAAATCGGCTGAGTTCCCGGCTTATTTCCCAAAAGCCCGCAGCCAGAGCATCGGCCCCAGCCCCTTAACGAAAAAAGCCGTCCTTGCGGGACGGCTTTTCTGCTTCTGATGCTGGCTGCAGGACGATCAGGGCTTCTTCTTGAGTTCGCCCTTGACCACACCGCCTCGCTGGATGGTGATGCTCTTGAAGCTCACCTTGCCATCGACGACCGCGCGGCTGCCGATCGTCAGATCGCGGCAGTCCAGCGCGCCGGAAAAATTACCCTTGACGTTCATGGTGTCGCAAGTGACGTTGCCGTCCAGAACACCCGAAACGCCGATCTGAATGGAGTGCAGCGATAGCGTGCCACGCACCGTGCCATCGATCGTCAGGTAGCCGTTCGAGCGGATCTCACCGATGAACTCGAAGCCTTCGCTGATGATGGATGGCTTGAGGTTGTTCACCGCCGGCTTGGCGCCGTTGCCGTTCGCGTACTGGCCGTTGTCGGTTTCAACGACAGGGGCTGCCGGCTCAGGCTCGGCCTGAATAATGGGTTCATTCGGCTCAGACACTGTTTCGCTGACCGGCGCTACCGCGCGGTCCCTTTCGTCATTTCGTCTTTTATTAAACACGTGTCACCCCTCCACATCAGTAGGAGCCAGAGGATGTGGACGAACCGCCATCTCCGTCGATCTTCTGCAGCGAGCCTTGCAGGTCGCCGCCCTTCTCGATCTCGATTTCGGCATACTGAACAGAGCCCAGCGCCTTGCCGGTGGATCGGATGAACAGGGATTTTTTAGCGGTCAGCGTGTCGTGGATCTCGCCGCGCAAATCGATAATCTCTGCTGTGACCTTCCCTTTGATCACGCCCGAGCTGGCGACGATCAGTTCGCGAGCGGTGATTTCACCCTCGATGCTTCCAGACACTGACGCGATATCGGGAACGACAAACGTTCCATTTAGTACGACACCCTCGCCCACCGTCAAACATCCGCTTTGATTTGAATCCGCCAACAGGGCCTCCCAGAGTTCAGGTGAAGAAAATCCGCGATATCAGTGCGAACCTGCAACATATCCGTACAGAAAATGAAGTCATTTACACCCCATTCGCTGCACCGGTTTTGTAGCTTAAAAGAAATTATACGGGGAAATATTCCAAAAATCGCTAAAAATTGCAATCTTTCAAGCAATTTTTAAGGTAGCAATATTGTATGCCGGCAACAATTCTGTCAATTGGAATGATTTAGCGCCTGACTGGGCATGGACAACTTATACGGATTGTTTATGGCAATCATAGAAATTTAAAATTTGCCTTATATTCTGCAGGGCAGCATAATTGCACCTGTCTCCTCTATGTCTCCTCCTAGATATAGATTCAGCCCGCTCCCTGAGCGGGCTTTTTTTTGCCCGTGACTAGCTCAACGCTTCATCGGCGGGTCGCGAGCAGGGAATCAGAGATGGACGGAGCTGACCCGCCGGCGGATCATGCCCTGAGAAGGCCGAGAATGTGGGTCAGTTCGCCCCGAACGGCAGCCAGGTCGGCGCCCAACAGGGGATTTCTTGCGCTGGCAGGAAGCTCGGACGGCACCCGGCTGTCCAATTTGTTGCGGGCGCCACTGATCGTGAAGCCCTGCTCGTACAACAGCTCGCGTATACGGCGGATCAGCAGGACTTCATGATGCTGGTAGTAGCGGCGGTTACCGCGGCGCTTGACCGGTTTGAGCTGAGTGAATTCCTGCTCCCAGTAGCGCAGCACATGTGGCTTGACGCCGCACAGCTCGCTAACCTCACCGATCGTGAAATAGCGTTTCGCCGGAATCGGGGGCAGCGGATCCAGCAGAGGCTTGGCGGCTCTGTCGTTCATGACGGGGTCCGGGATCAGCCGCTATGCGCGGAGCTGCGCCGTGTGGCGCTGTCGACCATGGCCTTG
>JACCDH010839563.1_pt1 | contig 13251 bp, 7 predicted proteins | sample 7442481 | NCBI WGS metagenome assembly JACCDH01 (sample SAMN15323433, study PRJNA562643) | freshwater metagenome | isolation source: river surface water | place: USA:Blue River Watershed | collected 2017-08-15
AAAGCGGTTATGCACCGGATTGCAAATCCGTTTAGCCCAGTTCGACTCTGGGTCGCGCCTCCAAGGATTTATCCTTATAAATCAAGCACTTAGCTCTCGCGAGCTAGGTGCTTTTTTATTGTTTTAAACATTACACGGTGATTGCACGATTGATCTGAGGTGTTTTGTTTGCTGAAGAGCAGTGGTTTGAGGCCAAGGTGCTTGCCAAGGCTGCGCATCCCGTTGTTTCTAAAAAATTCAAATCTGTTGCTGATGTTGAGTTGCTGAAGATAAAACCAAGCGCGGAAGTAACAACGATTACATCAGTGCCATTAACGGCTACCTGATCCCATTCTTTGGCAGGTACAACGTAGATCGCATCAACCAAGCGGTGTTCACCGAGTTCTGTGAATGGCGTCGCCAAAAAGTGGGCCGTGAGCTGAGCCGTAGCGCTCAAGCCAATCACAACGCCGCGCTGAGCTTGGTGTTTGATTACGCCATCGAACGGGCCTACATGAGCAACATGCAAAAGCCAGTTCTCAAGAACACAGGCGAGCATGGCGGGCGTCGACCAACTTCTCGTCGCAAGAAGTCCTGCATACGGCTTCTAAATTTGCAGACTGGGTGCAAGAGTGAGGTGTTGGTAGAACGCGTGAGCTTCGTGAGTTGCTGTCCATTTATGTGCCGTTTGCAGCAGCCACTGGCATGCGCCCAGGTCCGGAGATGGAGTTCCTTCAATGGCGACATATTGAGCTGCGTGAGGTTGGGTTAGAGAAACCTGTGCTCTATGCACGTATCCAAAAAGGTAAGACCGTCAAGAAGAACTCCCCCATGTTCGCTGTCTTCCATGAAAGCTGCAAAACTTATCTCACGCGGCTGATTGAGTTGGCTCCAGAGTTGCAAGGCAAGACGCTTGAGCAAGTGTTGCATGAAAAGCATGAATCAAGGGTGTTCCGACCACGTAATGGCTTGCAGCCCACACACTTGATTGCTCAATTTAGTCAATTCCTTCAGGACTTGGACATGTTGCTATGTCCAACGACTGAGAAAGCTAGATAGCGGCGTATCGATTGAAGATGAAGCCCCCCGAGGTCAAGGGCTGGTTCCTCACTTCCGACGCAACATTGAGGTAGAAATGCAGGGGAGTGATTTGGCGCTTGACCAGTTGTGGGTTCCGATGTCGATCTCCGCAATGATGGTCTCGTGACAAAAAAAGGCAGAGTAGCTGTCCTGCCTTCGGCCTTCTTCTGCTGCACATCTCGGGCTTGGGGTTGCTTCTAGTTTTAGAGATAGCGGTCGTGTTGTCTCTGCTCATATGTATATTAATGTGCTCACGCTGTATGTCTCATGAAAGAGCGTATGCACATATCGCACGATTTTGGCGGGGCATTTATGAAGAGGTCGCCCAAAACACTTATTGAAAGATGCTTGTCAAAAGTGCATATATTTTGCTCTTAACAACAAAAATAAGCGAGAGCATTTGTGCAATTACTTGAAGAGATGGGCGTTTATGAGCCCAGCCTGTTGCAAATATTGATAGATATTAACCAATGGGAAGACAGTCATAGGCATGAGATGCTAACGGTGTCGGGGCGGGATCTGTATTTCAAAATTGCGGCCACATTGCTTGAGGACTCGGCAGCTAAAAATCGGCCATTGAAGTTCCTCAATGGTCGTACCACGGATCGGGCAACACGAAATCGGATTAGAGAGTTTCAAAAGTTGGGGCTTGTTGAGGTGGTTGATTGCCAAGAAGATGCCCGTACCAAGCGAGTGGTACCTACTGATAAATTCATCACGCGTTTAAATCTCCATTTGAGATTATTCAAGCATCTTTGCCATACCCGGTTCTTGATGGTCGATAAAAGATAGCAACATAGGGGGTATTTTCTGTGTCCGGCGATATTTTGTTTCGATGCGTCAAAAAATTAATATTTTTATTTTTGAGGTTGGCATCTGTTTCAAAATGTTTTGCCACATTTAATTTAACCAACGCAAGGTCATAACTTTTTTTGGTGTGGCTGGCAGGGCTTAAGTCATAGGGATGGAGTCCGCGGGGTAGTCGAGACTTAAGTGATTGATTTATAGAGAAATACCTAATCGATGCTGTTTATTGATTATGTTCTGCTAGTTGATTTTGCTGTTTATTTGTTGGTAAATAACTTTTACTTCAAAACTAACATGAATTTCTATTTATTAATGGGCCTGAACGTATATGGACACTTTTTTTGAGTTTGAGAAGAGTGAGCAGAGTTTGGCAATCTTGCTGGTCGACGACTCGTCTTTGTTGCGACAAGCTTATTCGCATGCATTGAAGTCGTGGGGATATAGGGTGGATGTTGCTGTTGATGGTATTGCTGGTTTTGAGTGCTTTCAATCGGGTGAGTATCAAATGGTAATTACAGATTATGAAATGCCAAGTTGCAATGGTGTTGACTTTTTGAAACGAGCTCGCAATGAAGTCCCAAGTAAAGCGCAAATTCCATTCCTTCTCGTAACCGGTACTCCACTGGAAGAGTTGGGGGCGCGTCTAAATGGCTTTGCTTCAGTGCTGACTAAGCCAGTCGGGTTGCGAGTGCTTAGAGCCGAGCTTGACCGTTTTTTGATGAATTTTTAATAGTTATATGTTGTTAAAAATAACAATTAGTAACTATGTATTTAAGTTTTTATAGTTGGATAATACTATTTAAATATCTTTCAAGGGTCTGTATGAGTAAAATTTTCTTAACAGCATTTTCTACGGTGTTGCTTTGTTCTGCATCTGTTGTTAACGCGCAAGACGCTGTCATTTCAGGATATTTGAGTCGTTTGCTAACTGAGCATCCATCTATCAGAGCGAAACAGTTCGACGGCCTGTCGTCAGATCGCTTGGTGACGTCTGCTTGGATGCAATTTTTGCCAACGCCTTCACTTTCGATTGATAAGGGGCCAAAAGATGCTCTGACTGGTGGAGATCGGGCTACGACATATCGCATTAGCCAGCCAATATGGATGGGGGGGCGCTTAACGGCGGGCTTAAATGCTGCGCGATTGCGTCGTGAGCTTGCTGCAACAGAGTTGCAAGATACCGCTCAAAATTTGGCTCTTAGATTTATTTCTTTGTATCAGAGCTGGTGGGCGTTGGATGCAAAAATTCGAATTCAAAAGCGTGACTTAACTAAGTTGGAATCCTTGCGCGACATGATGGCTCGTCGCGTTGAGTCGGGTGTCTCTGCGGAGCTTGATCTTGATCTGGCGAGTGTTCGTGTTGTGCAGCAGCAATCTGACCTTGCTCAGTCACGGCGCGCGTATGCGTCTGTGGTGGGGCAGATTCGCGAGCTTTTTAACGAGGAGTTGCAGTTAAAACCCGTCGTTTTGGCGCACGTTCCAAAAGTTAGCATGTCATATGAGCAGTTGTTGCCACGCGTATTGGATCTAAGTCCGGCATTGCGTAAGGCGCAAGTTTCTGAGCGATTGGCGCTTGTTGAAATCGATCAAGTTCAAGCAGATGCATCTCCTCAGTTATCACTTAGGGCGGAGCGTCAACATGGTCAGTACTTAGGGTCGCTGTCGGAAACAAAATCGGGTGAATCTCGTGTATATGCCTCTTTGCAGTTTGGCTTGGGTGCTGCTGGGTCCGTAATTCCTCAAATCATGGCTGCTTCGGCTCGTGCAAAGTCCGCTAATGAGGCTATTGAGGCGGCTAAGCGTGATGTCTCTGCGCAAGTCAAGATGGATTGGGAGGATTACTTTTCGTTTGTCGATAGGTTGCCTCGACTGCAGCGTGCCGCTTTTTCCGCTGCATCTGTGGTTGACTCAAGTTTGCGTTTATTTACCAGTGGCCGTCGCAGTTGGTTAGATCTCATTAATGCAGTTCGCGAACACAGCCAAAGTGAGCTTCAATTGATTGATGCGCAAGCTGCTTTGATTGGTACAAGTTTCAAAATTCAATTGGTTACTGGGCAGCTAGGTATGAATGCTGAGCCAGCCTTTATTGCTAACTAAGGTGGAGTCTGTCATGGAACTTGGGCGAGCTGCTGAGCTTAATTGGCGAACTCAATTCGAGTGGTTGACTCTGAGGGGGTTGCAGCTTGATGCTCAACTGCAACCAGTTGAGTATCAATACCTGACGCTTGTGTGGTCGAAACTTCAAGAGGCTATAGATTCAGGGCATGCTGTTCCAGTTGAGTTCTTGCTAGATTTAGTTGCTAAGTTGTATGAGTCAATGGGGGTCGATGACTTGGTGTGGGTCACTGAGGTAAAGGCTGAGACCTTGCCTTTGTTAGCGGCTGGAGTTGATTCTGGTTTTTTGCTACTCCATGCTCGCAATCCAGATGGTTCTTGGCTCGCTGAAAGTCCCGCTGGCCTTCGTCACCTTCAAGAGCTTCCTGAGGGTTTGAGGTTTAGTGCAGTTATCGGGCGGGCAAGAAAGAAAAATAAAGGAAGCGCTCGGGAAATGTTTCGTGACGCGCTTATGGCGCATAAGACATTTTTCATCTATGCGGCATTAGCCACGGTGCTGATGAATCTTTTGGCATTAGTTACATCCCTTTACAGCATGCAGGTATATGACCGCGTCATACCTTCGCAGGGAGTTGACACGCTTTTTACGCTCACAAGTGGTGTATTAATTTCAATACTCTTAGAGACGATGACCAAATTTATGCGCTCATCCATCATGGATCAGGCTATTGAGCGAATGGATCTTAAGTTATCACACAATATTTTTGATCGACTGATGCGAGTGCGAATGGATCAGTTTCCTGCCAGTGTGGGTACCTTGTCTGGTCAATTAAGAAGCTACGAGATGATTCGTAGTTTTGTCTCATCTGTTGCTATTTACTTATTGGTTGATACGCCTTTCGCCCTTCTTTTTCTCGCAGTTATTTTTATGGTTGGTGGTGGACTGGTGGGGGCTATACCGTTGTCATTTTTTCTGCTCTGTCTTTGCTTGGGGTTTTTCTTCAAGGGGCGAATTGAAGCGCACGCTAAAGCTAGTCAAGCGGCTTCCAATAGAAAGTTAGGCCTCTTGGTTGAGTCGGTTGAAAGTGCTGAAGTTATCAAGGCTACAGGGGCAGGTTGGCACTTTCAAGGTAAATGGAATGCGCTAACACGTCTAAATATGTCTGAAGATCTAAGCATGCGCCATATCAGTGAGGCAAGTGGCTATTACTCAGCAGCATTGCAGCAAGTTAGCTATGTCATGCTTGTTGGAATTGGGGCATATATTGCATCAACTAGTACCAACCTTACCTCTGGTTCTTTAATAGCTTGTTCAATACTTAGTGGACGTGTGCTCCAGCCTGTGGCGAGCCTTCCAGGCTTGATGGTTCAATGGGCAAATGCTAAATCCTCTATGGGTAGTCTTGAGGGGATTTTTAAGTTGGAACAAGACAATCATGATGTCCAGCAAGCACTTACGCTTGAGAAAATTCGTGGTGATTTACGTCTGCAAAGTGTTGCTTATGCATATCCAGGTCGGCCTCAATCTCTAGATATCAATAGCTTGCTTATACGGCAAGGCGAACGAGTTGGCATTGTCGGGGCTATTGGTGGCGGTAAAAGTACCTTACTCAAGATGCTGTCGGGGTTATATCGGCCACAAAAGGGAAGGGTGCTAATTGATGGATTAGACATGCAGCATATTGCCCGTGGTTGTCTTAGTCGTCATATTGGATATCTTCCGCAACAAGTTCGGTTGTTTGCTGGAACGCTTCGCGAAAATCTTACTCTAGGTTTAATGGGGATTAGTGATGAGCAGCTTCATCAGGCCTGTGAAATTACAGGTTTGATATCTCTAATTTCTAGTCACTCTAAAGGTTTTGATCTCCCCATTACCGAGGGCGGAAACGGGGTAAGCGGAGGTCAACGTCAACTCATAGGCATTACGCGAATGGTGCTCGCACGTCCCACTATCTGGTTGCTTGATGAGCCGACCGCTAGCATGGATGATGCAACGGAAATTCGCACGTTACAAATACTTAATCAAATTATTCAAGCGGATCAAACATTGGTGCTAGTAACGCACAAGCCAGCATTGCTTGCGCTGGTTGGACGAGTCATCGTAATGGGACCTGATGGGATCTTGCTTGATGGTTTGCGTGATGCAGTTTTAACCACCTTACAGGAGCATCATAAAAATAGTGTCCCAGCGCAGCATAAAAATTCACAACCAATTGAAGATGCGCCATCTGAAATGCAAATTAGCGTTGGCGGGGTGAAGGTATGAAATATATTAGTTTAATCAATATCTTAAAAGGCGCTGTAGTCGGTTCTGCTCAGCGTTTTTTAATCATGCTTCTTTTGTCGTTAATATGTTTTGTTGTGTGGTCTGCAACGGCGGAGCTTGAGCAAAGTGCTAGAAGTACTGGGCAAATCATTGCTAGTACTCGTACTCAATTAATTCAAGCTAGTAATGAGGGAGTTCTGGAAAGTATTGAGGTTCAAGAGGGACAGTCGGTTAAAAAAGGAGACTTGCTGGTTTCGCTTGAAAGTTCGCAAGCTCAGGCGGCTGCAGATGAAAGTAAAGCCAAAGTTGCGGCACTGCAAATCATGCTTGTTAGATTGCAAGCAGAGGTTTTCTCCCATCCGTTACTCATAAATCAAGAGCTAAAAGACCAATACCCTGCCTTTGCTGAAAATCAAACTGCATTGTTTGATAGACGCCAACGCGCTGTCAATGAAGAAATTAAATCGCTCAATCGGATGCTTACGGAAGCGCAGCATGAGTTAAGGCTTAGTCAGCCGCTTATCAAAACTGGAGATATTGCGGAAACTGAAATCATTCGAATGCGTCGAAGCATAGCTGAACTAGAGGGAAGTATCACAAACCGTAGAAATCGGTATTTTCAAGATGCGCAAGCTGAAATGACAAAGGCAGAAGAGGATTTAGCCACGCAGCAACAAATACTTGTAGAGCGTACAACCAACCTCGTGCGCACCAAGCTTCATGCGCCAGTCGATGGCATTGTGCGGAACATTCGTATTACCACCTTGGGGGGAAAAGTTCGCTCTGGTGATGTGGTCATGGAGTTATTGCCGACTGATGGTGAGCTTGTGGTTGAAGTAAAGCTAAAACCTTCAGACCTTGCATTTGTAAAAGTGGGCCAACCTGCGAGTATCAAATTAGATGCATATGACTATGCAATTTTCGGTGTTCTTCATGGAAAAGTCACATACGTCAGCCCAGATGCATTAACGGAAGATACTCGCGCAGGCGAGCATATCTATTACAGAGTTCAAATTAAGATTGATATTCAGCAGCCTATGCATAAAACGCATGGCGGAAAAAAGCTTGAAATACAGCCAGGAATGACAGTTCAGGCTGAAATACGAACTGGCGCTATGACGGTGCTTAATTATATTGCCAAGCCAATTGTTAAAACATTTACGAGCTCGTTTTCTGAGCGTTGAAAAGTTTACCTATGACTAATATTGGCAAAGAGACTGACCAATACTTTTTGGTATTCCAACGACGTGCTTTGGCTGCTATTTCTGCCCGCAAATTTGAAGCTGACTCGTTTGCTGTCGAATACACAAAAATAACGCCTAATTCTGAACTTTCTCGAAAAGGTGACCCTCAATCAGCGCATGTCCAAGATGCATACCAATACTGTGTACTCGATAATAAAGATCGCTTGGTAAAGCCTAAAAAGCTAACCAAGAAAGGGAAAAATTTACACATAGACGTCGCAGATGACTACTCTTTTGAAATCTTAAATTTCTTTGAGAAAAAGGTAAAAAAAGAAATAAACCCGAAATTTGTTTCGCATCGCAATTCAGACTCTGGCTATTTTGAAGCGATTGATGCGGAAAGTGAGGATGTTGTAGAACTCGACCCAGATCAAGCGCTACCCACTTGGTGTTCGCGGGATGGCATGGTCATGACCCCCGAGTCCGAAGAGGTCGGGTTGAGTCATTACGCTACAGAAGACCTACGCAGCTCGCTCAACCCAATCGTTGCAGAACCCAGCGTACATGCAGTAGCGGCATCATCAGCCGTACCTGAATCTGCCGTGGCCGAAACCGTTGCCACCCAACCTGCGGTTGCTTTTGAAGTCGCAGCCGCTGAGTCCGTTGCATCAGATGCGGCCCCTTCAATCATTCCTTATTTGTTGGCAGGCATAGGCATCGCCGCCCTATGGCCTAAGGGTGGGGCCGCCGCCGCCGCGGTGGTTCCAGACTTGACCGTTCCAGACTTGACCATCCAAGGGCGGATCATGTTCGGCCCTGTGGTGCCAGGCAATGACTTGTACGTCACCGCTTATGACGCCAACGGCAATGTAATCGGTTCGACTAAGGTTAAAACCCTCGACGGATCTGGGGGCATTGACTATCAAATTACCGTTCCTAAAGGAAGCGCCTATTCAGGCGTGGTCACCGTTCGCCTGTACAGCACAGCTGCCACTGCCGACTACACCTCCGAATATCTAACCTCTAAGTCGACCAATGCCAACGTGGACTTAGGCCGTGCAACTTTGTATGCCATGGAGTCCGTGTCGGCTGGCACAGCCACCAAAGTTATCAACATCACGCAGGCCACAGACTTGGTGGCGCGCCATTTCTTAACGGCGGCCACGGTTGACACGACAACGCCCAAGTTAGGTGCCTACACAGCCTCGCAGGTGAACTTGGCAAACCAAGCCATTGCGAAACTCTTGTTGGGTTTAGAGGGGCAGTCTATCGTCGAACTTCCTCCAGAAACGACCCTCCAAGCTGCCACCAGTGATTACGCTCTGTTGCTCCACTCGTTAGATGTTTACTTACAGCAATATGTAGCCACAGAAAGAACAGCTGTAACTTCTAAACAGACAGCACTTGCAACAGCTCAAACAGCCTCAGATGCTGCCCTCGCTGATGCGGTTGCAAAAGCTGCCGCCGCAAAGGCAGCAGTTGGAACACCCAACGAAGCAAGCGCCAAAGCTGCATCAGATGCAGCGGCAGCTGCAGCCAAAACCGCTGCAGACGCTGCAACCGCTGCAGCCCAAGCACTTGCAGATGCTCAAACAGCATTAGCCAACAAAATCTATACAGCTCAAAAACAAGTAGTTTCTTGGCCGACTGACACCACGCCGGTCCTCAATACGCTCTATCTAAATTCAAGCCTCATCGGTGCGCCCGATGTGGGTCAAGACGCAAGCAGCCTTCATTCTGTTGTCAAAATTTATCAGGGCCTCACCACAATTGGTGATGACTCCCAATACGTCACCAAAGCCCTCACAGCAGATGGCAGGATCAAAGTCTTTGAAATCAACGCCACCCCTCCCTCTGGTGTCACGGGGGCTGTCACGTATGACATCACAGGCGGAGCCGACCAAAGCCTGTTTTTAGTGGACCCAAACACGGGTTTAGTCACCTGGGCCTCCACCACATTACCCACGACTAAAGACTATTACGACGTCATCGTCACCGCATCCATTGGGGGTTTTGGGGCATCCAGCGTCTCGCAGTTACTCCGCGTCTACGTGGACAAAACTGGCCCAGACGCCCCCGATCTCAGCAGCAGTACTGGGGCACAGCTCACCGCATCGACTTACGTCAACGCAACCGAGGCAGCGGCTGGCAAATCAATTGCAGCCGACATTCAAGTGCCTACCAGCGCCGACATTGGACGCATCACCATCACATTGGGTGGCATTCTTGCTGGCGATCAGCTGGTGTTGGACGGTGCCACCAGTCATTCACTCGGTAGTAACTTTGACAGCCTCAGCAATTCATCGGGTGTCACCTTAGGTGGCGTAGCAGGGGTCAAATACACCTACGATGCAACCAGCCATGTACTGACCCTATCCCCCAACACCGGCGGTGCATTTACAACTGCAGACATTGACAACATTGTGGCTGCCGTTAAATTCAAAACGACAGCCGCAGACGGCGCTCGCACTGCATCTATTCAATATGTCGATCTAGCAGGTAATACCAGTGCAGTCGCGACATCAACACTCACGGTAGACAGAACAACACCTTCCGCCGTTGACCTCAACAGTGCGGCCAACACACAAGCCACCGACCAACAATATATCAATGCATCTGAAGCGACTACAGGCAAATCCATTGCTGTAGATCTTCAAGCCCCAATAGACACAGACATTAGTACCGTCACCATTCAATTCGCGGGCCTAGACACTGCCAACGACAAGCTGTTACTCGAAGGCACAGTCGCCAAAGCATTCAATGCCATTTCAGCGGCGACCAACGTCACCATCGGTGGCGTGGCTGGCCTCAACTACACCTATACACCTGCCACCGGTGTTCTGACCATCACCAAAAACGGTGGTGGGGCATTGGCACCTGCAGACATCGATGCAGTTGTAACCGCCATTAAATTGCAAACCACAAGCAGCGCAATGCAGGGCAATCGAACCGCCACCATCAGCTACACCGATTTGGCAGGCAATACAAACAGCAGCAGTGGCGCAGCAATCACCACCATCACCGTCGACAGCGTAGCTGTCAGTGCAAACCTCACCGTGTCCTCTGTAGAGGCTGATGCAACCACCGCCCGCGGCACCGACCAAGCAGACCGTTTTTTGGGTAACTCTGAAAACAACGTCGTTCTTAAAGTCGATAGCACCGCCTTTGGTACAGCCAGTGCCCTCAAAGCGGGCGACGTCATCACACTCCAAGTCAAAGACGTCGCAGCCTCTACCGCTGCTGGCAAGGATGTCTTTGTTGACCTAGTTCATACCACTGCAGGCACCGGCTATGCAGTAGGCGACAAATACACCTACACCGTCACAGCGGACGACGTGGCCTCTGGCGACGGCGTAGGCAAAGCCGCCTACATGCAAGTCCAAAAGGCTGACCTCAAGTCAGGCCTTACCAGCACCGTCAACGACATACGGGCGCATGTTGTCGATAAAGCAGGCAATGCGGCAGACACCGGTGTCCTTAGCATCACCGTTCAAGCTCCCATCAAGCTCACGCTAGACAGCACGGTCACCGCACTGGAAGTCAACAGCCAAATTGTGCTCAAGTCCTCGCAGGCATTGGCCACCGCAGCCCACAAGAAAATCACGTTCACCGACAACGGTGGGGCAGGTTTTGCTGGCGAAAACACCAACCACACATTCTTTGTCTACGCCGACGACACACGTTACGTCACCATTTTGGGCGACAAAATCATCATCAAAACGCCGTGGGACTTTGACTTTGCCAACAACTACAAAATCACCGTTGAAGCGGGTGCATTTTTAACTGCTCCCGACAAGGCAAGCGACGCACCAGCCCTTGAAACCGCAGAAGTCACCACCCCCGATAACGTCCACTTCAGCACCGTTGCCGTAGGGACAGACTTTGCAAACGCCGTTCAAGGTCAAGTCATGAACACCGACGGCACGGTCAGCAACGGTAAAAAATGGTTTGCCGTAGATGACACGACATCTAACCCTCTTGACCTAAGCTCTGGCGGTTACGCCATGGTCTTCAAAGACGACGCATCAGCAGGGCAAAACCCCAGCGTCAACGATGGCGTAGCTACCAGCAAAAACATCAAAGTCGTCGTCAACAACTTTGGCGCAGACGACCAGATCTACGCCGACGACCAAAACAACAACCTAGCCAATCTCAACGACAAACAATCCACGCAAGTCATCGACTATGCGACCCCCAACCAAAAAACACTTCACTTCGACCCCCTAAATTCGGGGCCAGGCAACGAGGGCGCAACCTTCACCCTCAACACCGGCTTGTCTACGCAAGATGTCCTTGATCGACTCAACATCTCAAACAGCGCAGCCACGCCCACGCCCATTACTGCCATCGCGCGCGTCAACGCCAGCAATGCGGTTGTCTCCTCTAACCAAGTGGGTGCCTCCACCACCGACGCCGACCCATTGCGCATCAAAATCTCTGCCGCCGTTAAGACGGGTGATACGGTGCAAATGGTCTACATCGATGCATCAGGCAACATCCAAAACATTGGCAGCCCATACACGGCATTGGCCGCAGATCAAACCAATGGATATGTAACCCTCAGCCTGACGCACACCCAACTCCTGTCGCTACCGCACCAAGAAGGCTACAACCAAGTCTTTGCCAAACTCACCAATACCAGTGGCGGCATCAACTACAGCCCTTTGCTGGGAGGCGACAGTGGCATCTACCTTGACACCGTGGCTCCCACTCCCACCTTAGACGTCAAGTCTGGACAAGACAATCACATCTCTAACGCTGAAACCGCTGTCGACCTCATCGTTTCAGCCAGCCACCTCAGTGTGGGCGATGTCTTGATACTCAAACTAGGCACCACCCAACTTGGAACCTGGACCGTCACCGCCGCAAACTTTGGCACCGACGCCACCTTCAACGTGCCGGCTTCCAAGTTGAACTATGGCCCCAACACACTCTCGGTCACCAGCACAGATGCATTGGGCAACGTCGGTTCCAGCACGGCTGTTATCACCAAAGACGAATACGTTGACTACACCGGCATCATTGGTTTAGGCCCTGTTGTTACCGGCAACGATCTTCGGGTCACAGCCTACGACAGTGCGGGCAACATCCTTGCCCAAAGCACCGACCCCATCACCGCTTCGGGTGGCTACACCCTCAAAATCAACAAGTCATACACAGGCGCTATCACGCTGCGCGTATCCAGCACCGGCGCTCTTTCAGACTACCGTGACGAAGCCACGGCACAAGCGGTTGACATGGGCAGCAGCGCATCCATTGCCGCAGTTGTTGTTGCAGATGGCAGCAGCAAAACAGCCAACATCTCCACCTTGACCGACTTGGTAGCTCGGCAGCTCTCATTTGGCAACGTTGTGGCGGCATCGGCTGCACAAATCAACGCATACAACCTGCAACTTGCCAAGCTGCTCATTGACCCTGCCACCACCACAGACATCACCAGTTGGTTGCCAACATTTGTTGTCGATGCATCGGGCGCATCTACGGTCACTGCAACCAACAAATATGGGCAATTACTCGCCCAAATTTCATCGCAAGCCGTGGCCAATGGCGCGTCCATGGACACCATTCAAACCGAACTGGCCAACGCCATCACTTGGAGCTGGTCCGCTGCCACCGCCACAGCCACCCCCTCATTAAGCGGCAACCTTGCCAAACAAGTTGTACTGCTTTGCAAAGTTGCCCAAGCTGCGGCATTAGACACAGGTGCATCGGCCAGCCTGTACCTCACAGCTGCCGACTTCGCTACCTATGGATTTACCGCCATTTCTGGTCTATCAGCTGCGCGGCAAACCGACTTCATTCACCGCATCGTCGCAACCAGCAACACAGGCTCTGAACTCGACACCCTTGCCGAGTTGCAAAACTTGGTTAACAAAGAAG
>JACCDH010046976.1_pt1 | contig 13248 bp, 7 predicted proteins | sample 7442481 | NCBI WGS metagenome assembly JACCDH01 (sample SAMN15323433, study PRJNA562643) | freshwater metagenome | isolation source: river surface water | place: USA:Blue River Watershed | collected 2017-08-15
CAATGTCTGACGGCTGAGGCATTTGCACAAGCGCTGGCCAAGGCTGGGTATGCCACTGATCCGGGCTACGCCAGTAAGGTGATTGGCCTCATGAATCAGCACAAGCTGCAAGCGCTGGATGGAGGTGCTTCATGAACTGGCTCACCAAATTCATCTTCGCCAATTGGAATTACCTGATGGGCGGACTTGTACTTCTGATGGTTTTCATCTGCGGAGTCCAGATCGGTGAGTCCCGGATTAATCGGGAATGGAACGCCGAGAAGCTGCGAGTGGCGCTGGTCGTTGCCAAGCAAGAGCAGCGTGCCGCAGACATTCGTCAATCACAAACTCAAATCAATCAGGGGATTTCAAATGACTATGCGAAGAACTCCAAGGTGCTGGCTAGTCGCCAGCCTGTTTCTCGTCCTATCGGGATGTGCGGCTGCGCCACAGTCAGTGACAACAGTGTGCCCGCCATTTCCGACGCTGCCCAAGGAGCTGAAGTCCCCGCCGCCGACTCTCTATTTGCTTCCGATGGAGATGCGAAAGGAATGAGTTGCGAGCAGCTTGAAAGAGATGCGGCACAGACCACCCTCATGTTGCTCAAAGTGCAGCGTTGGTACGACCTGCAGTTTCAGGCGTTCAAATGGGACTTGGAATCCCTCAACATTAATAACAGCAAAAACCGTTGAAAGCGGACCTAATCATGCTAAATCATGCTTAAACCGGTTGACGAGACAGGTGGTGTGTGCAATCATTCAAAAATTACCAACATTCCAACTTTCGATGGAAACATTTGTTATGTCAGATCGCTGGCTGTCGGTTGAAGAGATTGCCGAGTATCTCGGTGTGAGCAAAGACACGGTATATGCATGGATTAACAAAAGGCATATGCCATCACACCGAATTGGACGGCTTTGGAAGTTCAAGTCTGATGAAGTCGACGTATGGGTGCGGTCTGGAGGAGCCGCAGAAGTAGAGGGGCAGGTCAAAAATGTTTGACTTGCTATCGGTTGGTTTTTATCGCTTCATTCAGTGGTTAAAACAAAACAAGGAATGTTGAAATGAGAAAAATATCTAGCGTGGATTTGTTTTGTGGGGCTGGCGGACTGACGCATGGTTTCGTACTTGAGGGCTTGCCAGTCGTTGCTGGCATCGACATGGACCCTGCTTGCCGCTTTCCTTATGAGGCGAACAACAGTGCCAAGTTTGTTGAGAGAGACATTAGCAAGGTCACCACTGCCGAGTTGAATGCCTTGTTCGGGGATTCCGACTTAAAGATCCTTGCTGGGTGCGCCCCTTGCCAGCCTTTTTCTACTTACGCGCAACGTTATGAGCTTGATGGTAAGGACGGGAAGTGGGGGCTCTTGTACGAGTTCGCTCGTTTGGCCAAGGGCACCCGACCAGATGTCATCACGATGGAGAACGTTCCTACTGTTGCCAAGCATGAGGTGTTCCATGACTTCGTTGATACGTTGCAGCGACTCGGTTACAACGTTTGGTTCGATGTCGTCGATAGCTCCCAATATGGCGTGCCACAGACTCGTCGACGCATGGTTCTCCTGGCATCTCGGCACGGCGAGATTGCGATGATTAAACCCACACTCGAAAAGCCAAAAACCGTTAGACAGGCGATTGGCCGTCTACGTGCGTTGAGCGCTGGCGAGGCAGCCCCCAGAGACAGACTACACGTTTCATCTACGCTGTCGGAGAAGAATCTCATGCGCATCAAGGTTTCAAAACCTGGTGGTACGTGGCGTGATTGGCCGGAGCATCTCGTCGCCGATTGTCATCGCGCAGAAAGCGGCAGGACTTACCCTGGTGTCTATGGCCGCATGGAGTGGGACAAGCCAGCTCCTACTATGACGACGCAATGCTATGGATTCGGGAATGGTCGTTTCGGACATCCTGAGCAGGATCGCGCAATTACCTTGAGGGAAGCGGCAATCATTCAGAGTTTCCCGCGTGACTACTCATTTATTCCCGATGACGGTGAGGTGAGCTTCAAGGTACTTGGACGCCTCATTGGAAATGCCGTTCCTGTAGACCTTGGTCGTGCGATCGCGCGCAGTATCAACTCCCATCTGGACGCGATTGCACCACAACCATGACTCGGTAAAGCTACTCCGGCTATTTGCTGGAGCGCATAGAACCCATAAAACAGGAAAACGGTAGAGAGCATGGAAATTTCGAGTACACAAAATAGCCAGGCCTACCGTGCCCGTCCTGAGCCTGGGCAGTTGGTCGAGGTCAGGCGACGCCAATGGGTTGTTGCCGAGGTCGCCTCATCCCAGCTAACGTCAACGTCTGCACAACAAAATGCGGTGACCCTCTCATCCATCGACGAGGATGGTCTAGGTGAGGAGATTGAGGTCATCTGGGAGATTGAGCCTGGCGCGCAAATCATTGAGCGTGCGGGTCTCCCTTCAATTACCGGCCAAGATGACTCCGACACCCTCGAGGCTTTTCTAGATGCGGTTCGCTGGGGAGCGGCTACCAATGCAGACAGAGGCTTTCTACAAGCGCCATTTCGCAGTGGTGTCTCCATCGCAGACTTCCAGCTTGACCCGCTGGTACGTGCCATCGACATGGCCCGTGTCAATCTGCTCATCGCCGATGATGTCGGCTTGGGCAAAACAATTGAGGCCGGACTCGTCATCCAGGAGATGTTGCTTCGGCACCGTGCTCGTACTGTCTTGATCATCTGCCCGGCATCGCTGCAAGAGAAGTGGCGCGTCGAGATGCTTGAAAAGTTTGGTCTCGATTTCCGAGTTGTCGATACAGACTACATCAAGCAGCTGCGTCGAGATCGGGGGATTCATGCCAACCCATGGACATCACACCCGCGTCTTATCGCGTCCATGGACTGGGTGAAAAGCGGTGAGGGGTTGCGTGCTATGCGCGACGTCCTACCCGCGCATACCAGCTACCCACGCAAATTTGACATGCTCGTGGTTGACGAAGCGCACAACATCGCCCCTGCGGCTGGAGCGAGCTACGCGCTTGAGAGCCAGCGCACCCGCTTCATTCGCTCCATTAGCCCACACTTCCAACATCGCCTGTTCCTCACAGCCACCCCTCACAACGGCTACACCGAATCCTTTACATCGCTGCTGGAGTTGCTGGACGACCAGCGTTTCGCCCGTAACATCCTTCCCGATGAGAAACAATTGAGTCAGGTTATGATCCGCCGCCTCAAGAGTGATCTGGTCGATGCAGAAGGTACTCCTCTCTATGCGCAGCGCAAGTTGCAAGCGTTGTCGGTCTCTTACTCTCCGCAAGAGCGGGCAATACACCAGAAGCTGAACGACTACTGCGCGAGCCGCGATCAAGATGCCGAAAAAGTCGGAAATTCGTTCGGCACGTCATTTGTCAACCAGCTGCTCAAGAAGCGGCTCTTTTCTTCTCCCGCAGCTTTCGCATTCACCCTTGAAAAGCATGTCGCCACAACAGCTAATGGCAGCCAACGCAAGGAAAAAGATGCAATGGCCGACCGCATTTTGCGCAAAGCCATTCTGCGGGTCGAAGAGGACTACGCTAACGACCAGGAGGTCGAAAATGCCCAGTCCGAGGCCGTCGAAGAGGCGTCACGTCGCGCACAGCCGCTGACGGCAGAGCAGCAACAGATGCTGAACGAGCTGCGGTCGTGGGCGCAGACTGCCAAGAACCAAGTTGACGCCAAAGCCAAAGCGATCCTCGACTGGCTCGCCACCAATCTCAAGACTAACGGTCAATGGAATGATCGCCGAGTCATCTTGTTCACCGAGTACCGCACCACCCACCAGTGGATGCACGAGATCCTCGTCAGCCACGGTTTCGGAGGCGATCGACTGGCCATCCTCCATGGTGGCATGCCGCAGGACGAACGCGAGAAGGTCAAAGCTGCCTTCCAAACCTCGCCCAAGGATTCATCGGTGCGCATTCTGTTGGCCACCGATGCCGCGTCCGAGGGCATTGACTTACAGAACCACTGTAACTGCCTCATCCATCTGGAGATCCCATACAACCCCAACGTGATGGAGCAGCGCAACGGTCGTATCGACCGACACGGCCAGCGCCAGAAGGAAGTCCTAATCTGGCACCCCGTCGATGGCGGAGAACAAGGCAAAGCAACCATTGGCGGTCACGGTGACGACATCATCCGAGCACTGCGTAAACTCGAATCCATGCGAGCGGACATGGGCAGCGTCAACCCTGTCATCGCCCCACAGATGTCGGGACTGATCGAAGGCTCGCTCAAAGACCTCGACACCCGACTCGCCGAAGCCAAGATCGCCAAGGCCAGACGCTTCGTGCGCGCCGAGCGCGATCTAAAAGATCGCATAGCCAAGCTGCACGAACGACTTCTGACCACGCAGCAGGATTTCCATCTCACGCCAGAGCACATCCTCATGGCAGTCAAGATGGGTCTTCTGTTGGCAGGACGTCCGCCGCTTGAACTATTTGCCCTGACGGATGCTCCAGCAGGAACGGTATTCAAGATGCCAGCGCTGTCGGGTTCGTGGGCGCGCTGTCTTGAGGGCCTGCGTCATCCCCACACGCTGCAAATCCGGCCAATCACTTTCGATCATGCTGTCGCCGCTGGGCGTGACGACGTGGTGTTGGTTCACCTGAACCACCGGCTGGTGCAAATGTGCCTGCGCTTGCTTCGTGCTGAGGTCTGGGCGCAAGACGATGTGAAAAAGCTGCATCGCGTCACCGTGCGTTCGGTGCCAGACGCACTGATCTACGGTCCTGCTGTCGTTGTTATCTCGCGGCTGGTCGTTACGGGTGGAAACCATCATCGACTTCACGAAGAACTGACAGTTGCAGGTGGCTACCTGGGCGACAAATTGTTCCGCCGAGAGGAGGGCGTCAGCAAAGTCCAGCAATGGCTTGATCTGGCCAAACCTATAACCGCTGCTGACTCTTTGTTCGAAACCATCCGTGTACGTTTCGATCGTGCACAAAGCGCCATCCTGCAGGCGGTCGATGCCCGTTCCAAAGACCGACTCAAGTTTCTGACCAACACATTGCAATCTCGCAAGCAACAGGAAGTGGCTGACATTGGCACAGTGCTTGAAGAGCTTGAAAAAGCCATCCATCTTGAGCTGAAAAAGGATCAGCAACCAACCCAGTTTTCACTCTTCTCGGAAGACGAACGAACACAGCTCAGGCGTGATACCGCGGCACTGGAGGCACGTCTTGCACGCATTCCAACCGAGCGTCAGCAGGAGACCGAGGCCATCGAAACTCGTTACGCCAAACTCAACGATCGCACCTTCCCGGTCGCCGTTATTTTTCTAGTCCCTGAATCAGCTGCTCACGGTGGTGGTGCATGAGTTACGACAACACCCACCACGATTGGCTGTCGCTGATCGAGATTTCCGGCCCTTTTCTTGCCGTTCCTGTTTTGAAAGAAGCCTTTCCACAAGGTCTGGAAGAACTAAATGCCACCAAGCGCAAACGCCTGCGCCAAGCCTACGAGGAATGGCGCGATGCGCTGGAACTGGAAGACGCGCAATTCGCCGAGTTGCACGTAGCCTGGATCGACGAGGTGCTGTCGCGTTGCCTTGAGCTTGATGAAGACGGCAAAAGCGATGTTCTCAAGCGCGCCGACTGGTGTGTAGCCAATCTCCAAGCCACCTTGCACGACCATGGCGTGACGCTGTCGCCCGATCTTGCGGTAGTCGATGAGCAACGTATCAACAAGCCGCTGATGCTGATCCAGACCTATGCGCAGGATGTCGATCTTGATGCCACACTGAAGCTGGACGGCTGGGCCGCCACGCCCGCCGATCGCATGATTCAGTTGTGCCGTTCGCTGGGTTGTCGTCTCGGCCTGGTGACTAACGGCGAGCGCTGGATGCTGGTGGATGCTCCTGTGGGTGCAGTCACCACCTTTGCCAGTTGGTATGCCCGTATCTGGAGCCAAGAGCCCATCACCCTGCAGGCCTTCGTGCACCTGCTCGGCATTCGCCGTTTCTTTGTCGACGAAACCGAACAACTGCCCGCGCTGTTCGATCGCTCAATGAAATTCCAAGACGAAGTCACTGATGCCCTTGGCGAGCAAGTCCGTCGCGCCGTCGAAGTATTGATTCAGACCCTCGATAAGGCCGACCAGGACCGCAATCGAGAGCTCCTTCACGACGTCAAAGAGCCAGAACTGTATGAGGCCGCGTTGACGGTAATGATGCGCTTGGTGTTCCTGCTCTCTGCCGAAGAGCGTGGCCTGCTGTTGATGGGTGACGCACGCTACGAAACCAACTACGCACTCTCCACCTTGCGCATGCAGTTGCGCAAAGAATCTGAGGAAATTCTGGAGCGCCGCTGGGACGCTTGGTCGCGCCTGCTGGCGATCTTCCGCGTGGTATTCGGCGGTATTGAGCATGAAAACTTGCGCCTGCCCGCCTTGGGCGGTTCGCTCTTCGATCCCGATCGCTTCCCTTTCCTCGAAGGTCGAGTCAAAGGCTCGAACTGGCGCAGCGATCCCGCCAAGCCGCTGCCCATCGACAACCGCACCGTCTTGCTATTGCTCGAAGCCATCCAGCAATTCCAGGGGCGCACACTATCCTACCGGGCGTTGGACGTCGAACAGATCGGCTACGTCTATGAGGGCCTGCTGGAACGCACGGTCAAGCGCACAGCCGAGGTCACGCTGGAACTCGACGCCACCAAGAGCGCCCAGTCGCCATGGGTCACGCTGGCTGAACTCGAATCCGCACGGCTGGACGGTGCCGAGCGTCTCGCCGAACTGCTCCAGCAACGTTCCGGTAGCTCCGCCAGCCGTGTGCGCAATGATCTGGCGCGTCCGGTAGACGATGCGCTCGCAGACCGCCTGCTGACGGCTTGCCACGGCGACACGGCACTGCGCGACCGCATCAAACCCTTCGGCCATCTGGTGCGTACCGACCCTTGGGGCTACCCGTTGGTATACCCCGCCAGAGCCTTCATCGTCACCATCGGTTCCGACCGACGCGAGACTGGCACCCACTACACGCCAAAATCGCTCACCGAGGCCATCGTTGTCGAGACGCTCACACCCATCGCCTACGTGGGCCCGGCACAAGGTACGCCGCGCGCGGACTGGGCGCTGAAATCGCCCGCCGAACTGCTTGACCTGAAGATCTGCGATCCGGCAATGGGGTCGGGCGCATTCCTCGTGCAAGCCTGCCGCTGGCTAGCCGACCGGTTGGTGGAGGCGTGGGCACAGGCCGAGGCACAGGGCAAGACGGTCAGCGTCGACGGTTGGGTGGTTGATGCCTATGCCATCAGAGAGCCGCTGCCGCGCGATACCGATGCTCGCACCATCATCGCTCGTCGCCTCATTGCCGAACGCTGCCTCTATGGTGTCGACTTGAACCCACTGGCAGTTGAACTGGCCAAGCTCTCCATCTGGCTGGTCACGCTGGCGAAGGGCCGCCCCTTCGGCTTCCTCGACCACAACCTGCGCTGTGGCGACAGCCTGCTCGGCATCCACCGGCTGGATCAGCTCACTCAGCTTTCGATGAATCCATCCGGTCAGGGGCAACTGCGCCTGTTCGGGCAGAACGTCGAACAGGCCGTGCGCGATGCCATCGAACTGCGGCTACGGTTGCGCGAAATGCCCACCCGCGACATCCGTGACGTGGAAGCCATGGCGCATCTGGACGCAGACGCTCGTCGCAAACTTGAGGTGCCGGAATGCATCGCCGATGCGTTCATCGGGGAGGTGTTCGCATCTGGGGGCAATTGCGCTGGGCTTGAAAACGCGTTGGCGTCGCTGACCATCCAAGCTGGACAGGTCATCGACGGCGACCAGGGCCTCCTCACCTCAATGCGTCGGAGATCAATCGACGCATTTTCGAGTGATCTGCCAGGCGATAAGCCTGTGCGTCGACCTTTCCATTGGCCCTTGAATTTTCCTGAGGTTTTCGACAGGGCCACGATTGGGTTTGACGCCATAGTCGGAAATCCTCCATTTCTAGGCGGGAAAAAGATCAGCGGCTCTATCGGTGAACCGATGCTCCGATATCTCAAGACGACTACGTCAGAGACAGGTGCAACAACAGACTTGTGCGCCTACTTCTTCAGAAGAGGTGCTCAAATTTCTGGGAGTCATGCGACTGTAGGATTGATTGCAACGAATACGATTTCAGAAGGTGATACACGATCTGCGAGTCTGGACTATCTTTGCAAATCGTTCAAAGTCATATTTGCCATTAAGTCGCTGCCTTGGCCTGGAGTTGCGAATCTTTCTGTTGCAATAGTTGTATTCTGCAAATTTGAGTGGAACGCTAGCGCTGTATTGGACGGGCAGCAAGTAAGTGCAATTAGCCCTTTTCTTACCAAAGACGAGTTTGGGATTTCCAAGCCTCATCCGATCAATGTTGACGGGCGGCAGGCATATATGGGGACGATTGTTCTCGGCGAAGGATTTGTAATCACGCCAAGGCAGGCTCGCGACCTCATAGAAAATAGCCCAAAGAATGCGGAAGTGATATTTCCGTACATGAATGGAGATGATCTCGCAAACCGTTTCGACCAGTCACCTAGCCGTGCAGTGATTAACTTCGGAGACAGGTCACTTGATGAGGCTAAAACCTATGTGGAGCCATATCGAATCGTCGAGGAACTGGTAAGGCCTCAACGAGAGAAGGTTAAGAGAGATGCCTATAGAAATAAGTGGTGGCAATTTGCGGAAAAATGCAAGAATTTGTACTCTTCAATCGGTGGCAGTAGTGAGGTGTTGGTCTGCGGCAATGTCTCGAAATATCTGAATTTCGCTTTTGTTCCCGTAGGCCCAATCTTCACTGCAAATGTCTTTGTATTCAATGTCAAGAGTTATGGGGACTTTGCATGCCTCCAGTCGGCATTGCATGAAAGCTTTGCAAGAGCTTTTAGCTCAACTCTTGAAACTAGGCTGAGCTACAGCCCTCGCGATGTTTTCTATACGTTCCCATTCCCGTCTGATACATCAAGTCTTGATGATTTTGGGGTTCGGTACCATGAGCTTCGGTCCCGCTTGTTGAGAGAAAGAAAAGTTGGGTTAACCAAATTATTCAATGATTTTCACAATTCGCTTGAACGTGATTCGGATTTGAAGACGCTTCGTGATTTAACTGAGGCTCTGAACTATGCGGTGCTTGCTTCATACGGCTGGCAGGACATGGATCTCCAAATGGGTTTTCACGAGGTCACTTACCTACAGGGCAACGACCGCATGCGATACACAATAAGCGATACGGCCAGGATTGAAGTGCTACGTCGGCTCTTGGATATGAACCAGAGGCGATATGCCGATGAGATCAAGCAAGGTCTGCATGCTCGCACAACCGCGGGCTCACGAGCTAGTAAACCTGGCGTCCAACGAAGGATCAATTCTTCGGTGCTTCAACCTTCGTTTGACTTTGAGCCAAAACCAGCTGTCACAGTCAACAATGCAACGCCATATTCGGCAATCCTTGGCTTCCTGGAGGCACGTGGTGGCTGGCATGCCAAAGCCGATGTCATCGCAGCCACTAGCGTCACGGACGGACAGTGGAACGCCGCGATCGCCGACCTGATCTCGCAAGGTAGAGTCGAACGTCAAGGCGAGAAGCGCGGCGCACGCTATCGAATCCAGCCTGGTCACCGGGGCGACGATCACGAGTGGACCTCATGATCCGAGCCCAAGTCACACCGACCTTCGAGTTGACCGTCGCTACAAAGAAATCGCATCGCACACGGAGAACCCATCTATGACGAAACCAAGCACTGACACAGCTCAGGCTAGCCCGACGAAGCAGTTCTTCGTGTCGATGCTCACGCGCGACATCAGCCTCGCCGATGCGATTCTCGACCTGCTAGACAACTGCCTTGATGGCGCAATGCGGCTGGCCAACGGAAATGGCGTCGATTACGCCAAGCATTTCGTGGACATTGAGATCGCCGAAGACCACTTCTCCATTGCCGACAACTGCGGCGGCATTCCGCGCGACGTTGCCAAGAACTACGCGTTCAAGATGGGGCGAGAACCCGATGACGACCGCGATTCTGATGCCGAAACCATCGGCATGTACGGCGTCGGCATGAAGCGCGCGATCTTCAAAATGGGACGCAATGCGTTGGTGCGGACGCGGCATGGCGAGGACACGTTCGAGGTGCCGATCACATCTGAATGGCTGGATGCCAAGAACTGGGAACCGCTTCCGATCAATGAGCCGACCGAAGCAAAGGAGCGGCTCGACGAGCCCGGCACCACGATTTACGTCACCGACCTGTACGAAGGCGTCTCGCGGCACTTCGCCAATGGAGCCTTCGAGAACGAGGTGCGCACCGCGATAGCGGAGCACTTCACCATGTTCATCCAATGGGGCCTGAGGGTTAAACTCAACGGAACACCCGTGGAGTCCGTCCGTGTCGAGGTGCTCGTTTCGACAGACGAGAAGAGTCCTGCTCCATACATCTACCAGAAGACGATAGACGGCGTGCTCGTCTCGATCACCGTCGGCCTCAATACTGGCAAAAGTCTTGGAGATGATGATGAGGATGACGCGGGATTTGAACGTGACCGTTCGTCCGCCACTGCGGGCTGGACGGTGCTGTGCAACGACCGTGCGGTCATCGTTGGAGATAAAGGTCGTCTGACGGGCTGGGGCGACGGTATTCCGCTGTACCACCCGCAGTTCGCCATCATCACCGGCATCATTGAGTTTCGTTCCAAACACGCCGACAAACTGCCGGTCACGACTACGAAGCGTGCACTTGATACATCGTCGAACGTCTGGCTGGAATCCCTCGTCAAGATGAAAGAGGGTATGCGCATTTGGATTTCGTATACGAACCAGTGGAAGAACCATCCGCGTGCCGATCAGTCGAGTCATTGGGAGACTGCCAAGCCGATGCCGTTGAGCCGTGCCATCGAGGTTGTGTCCGCTCGCAGCGCTACTCGGATAGTTGCCGGCGCAATTGAGTTCAATCCACAAAAGGCAAAGGTCCTGCCGGAACCAGAGGACAAGAAACCATCGTCTCGAAAGATCGTCTTCTCGCGCCCTGCCGAGGAAGTGCGGCTCGTCTCCAAGCTGCTGTTCGATGACCCGGATGAAAAGGCTGGCATAGTCGGCGACAAGTGCTTCGAGATACAGCTCACGAAGGCCAAGAAGCAGGAGAGCTGAACGATGAGTGCTGGATCGTCGCTGCCGTACCGGTTACGGCCCAACAAAGCCGTGGATCGCGAGCTGTTCCTTTCGCTGCTGATGCGATTGGCTCCCAAACTCGCACTAGAAAAATACCACTACGTCGGTCTAGGGGGGCCCTTCCTAGAAGACTTCCGGATGATCCATGGTCGGCTCGGCATCGCAAAGATGACGTGCATTGAGACGGAAGAGCAGGTGCACAAGCGTCAACTCTTCAATCGCCCTGTCGCGTCCATCGAATGCGTCCATAAGAGCCTCGAAGACTACCTCGACGAAACTGATTTCGATGATCCCGCCATCATCTGGTTCGATTACACGGAGCCCAGGGGCATCACGACGCAAATCGAACGATTCGCGCGCACCATCGGCACGGTGCCTATCGGCAGCGTTTTGCGCATCACCCTCAACGCCAACCCAGCATCGTTGGGAAAGCCGGAACCCACGGACATCTCCGTCGAAGTTGAAGGCGAAGCCTCCGAAGATCGCGGCCAAAAGCCGACTATCCAAGAATGGCGACTAACGCGATTCAAGGAGCGCCTCGGCGCGCTTTTTCCGAGCGGTTTGACTGCCGACGGAATGAACTTCAAGACCTTTGGCTCAAGCCTGCTTCGCGCACTCAAACTGGCGGTCGAAAAGGAGGCGCTCAGTTTTCGGGATCGCCGGATTGTGTGGGCGCTCGCCACGCACTACGCCGACGGTCAGGCGATGGTGACCGCCGCGCTCGTAATCCACAAGAACGACGACAAGGCCGTAGAAGATTTGGTGAAGGGTTGGGAGTTCTATGCGACGGCTGATGCCCCGCATCGCCTTGATCTGCCCGCGCTTTCAACACTGGAGCGGCTGACGATGGAATCGAACGTAGATGCCAAGACTGAGATGGGCTTCGAGTTGCCGAAGTCGGACATGGGCGAGAACCCGTTTGAGGTATTCAAGAAGTTCTACCGCATCTATCCGCATTTCTCTCGGGTTGAACTTTAGTTCGTGGATTCGAGGTTTCAGAATATGACAACAACACTCAACGCATGGATTGCCACCGATCATGGTCTCGGCACCGATCGCAGGCTTGCGCCCTACACGCTAGTCTTGAACGGCGAACACTCCCTGTATCAGGGCATCGCTGAGGACGATTGGGTGTTGATCCTAAACACAGCTGGCCAAATCACACAGGTTGGACGGGTGCTACGGGTTCGTTCTGACCTGGAAACCACCACGCTCTACTTCGACCGCATGCTGTTGGTAAATCCGGCGGTTTCGATTGGTCTTACTTCTCTCACTCCGCCTTCGGCCGGAAGCGTTGGCCGAATTCAATGGACAGATTTCCTGGAGTCGCTCTCCAAGGCGTTGCACAAGACGATGGCCGAAGTGCCGATCATTGAGGATCAGGCGTATATCCGCGAGCTGCTGCAACTGGCCGTGATGGACGACCTGCTCGGCCCTGCAGGTGGTCCCCGTGAGCGCATTGTCGACATGGGGGTGCGCGATCGCTATCTAGTTGGCAAACTGGCACCGCGTGAGGCCGCACAGGGCGGCATAGAGGGGATGGACGGTCCTCTTTCTAATGACGATACTGAAGAGCCCACGGAGGCTAAGGCTCCCGGACGTCACGAGCCTGGCGCAGAGTTTGGAACGGCCACCGGACGTGTGGAGCCGGAGTCCGATTCGGCGGACGAGATAGACGCAGCCAGCAACCAGTCTCTGGTGCCCAGCAGTCTGGGCATGACGTTTTGCGTCGATGGTGACGCCAACCGGATTGAGATCGAAGCGCGTTGGGGCCGGTACGAACGTGTACCGAATGACGAACATGAACTGCTCAAGTCTAACGGGCAGAAGGCCAAGGTGTGGCAGCGCATTCCTTGTGGCGGCAAGATCGTGCTGCCGCTGACCGAAGGCGTGATACCGCACCAAGCACCCGACAACGAGTTCCCTGAAGTGCGCGTGCAGGGTTCCATTCGAGCCAAGAACGCCAATGGCGATCGACTTGTTACCTTGTTCTTGGTGAATGCACAAGAAGAGCCAGATACCAACCGCGACACGGCGTGGGTTTTTCAGCCTGAGCTGATCGTACGTTCGGAAAAAGATGCCGACAAGCGTGCCATCTTCCGGCGCAGGCCGGTGCTGGACGCAGATGGCATGG
>JACCDH010713186.1_pt1 | contig 13246 bp, 17 predicted proteins | sample 7442481 | NCBI WGS metagenome assembly JACCDH01 (sample SAMN15323433, study PRJNA562643) | freshwater metagenome | isolation source: river surface water | place: USA:Blue River Watershed | collected 2017-08-15
ATGTATTATTTAGTAACTATCGGTTATGAAACCGAACAAATGGACAGAGAAGGTAACCCACGTATTAAAAAAGTAAAATACGTATTACAAGCAGAATCAGTAGAAGAGGCGACAATTGTTGCGTCAAAATACAGAGCGGGAGACATCCGTTCAAGTGAGAGTATCTCAATTGTTAAGATGCCTATTGAATGTGTAATCGATGAAAAGAATACACCAGAGTACTACAAAGGATAACATAAAAAATAAAAAATGGACTTTCACAGTAGAGACATTCAAATTCTTAGACAATCACAAAGTAAATTGGCATTGGAATTTGTAGGACATTCAGGTGTAACAGTTACAGTTGAAGAATTACAAAGAATTACCGATGTATTTGTTGAGTGTTGTTTGAGACCAATGGATAACGATTTAAAGGAAAGAATTAAAAAGTTAGACAAATGGATTTTAGATAAAAAAACATTACAAGATGCAGAAAAATGATATTGAAAATTATATCGAAAAACTAAAGCAGTTAGAAAAAGAATTAATGTCGGACGATGATTCAGGAGATTTAAGTTTCATCACTGAATTAGATGGTATTTTAAATCAACTACATACCGAGGTTAAAACTGATTTCTTATCTAATCCACCTACATTGGATATTAAGTTCAAAAAATTAAGTTCTGATGCAGTAACACCGTCCTATTCTAAGGACGGTGATGCTGGCATGGACTTAACAATCACGTCGATAATCTCCAATACAGATAAGGATATTACATATGGGTTTGGGGTTGCACTTCAAATTCCTAAGAATTACGTTGGATTGGTGTTTCCACGTTCTTCAATTAGAAAATACGATTTGTCCTTAACAAATTGTGTTGGAGTTATTGATAGTGGTTACAGAGGTGAGATACAGGCTACATTCAAAAAAACACATGATGGTAATGTGATTTATAACGTTGGGGACAGAGGTGCTCAGATTATAATTTTACCATATCCTAAGATAAAATTCGTTGAGACTGATACCTTAGACGATACCGAAAGAGGTACCGGTGGATTTGGTTCTACGGGTTCTTAGTGATATTTATAACATAATAAACGTACCTTAAAAAATAGTACTTTGGCATTAAAACCTAAAACAGGAAAAAACTACACAGTAGTTTCAGTAGACGAGAAGAAAACACCACATAAACAAAGAATTAGGGAAATAATAAAAAAACCAAAAGAGAAATTTCTAACCAAATCACAAGAAGAGTATTGGAGAATACTTGGAGAAAATCAAATCACATTATGTTTTGGACCTGCGGGTGTTGGTAAATCATATATCGCAATGAAAAGGGCGGTTGATTTACTACACGACGATTCTAACAAATATGAAAAAATCATCATAGTTAGACCGGCGGTTGAAGCGGAAGAAAAATTAGGTTCTCTACCGGGTGGATTGGAGGAAAAATTAGACCCATACATTTATCCATCATATTATTTGTTAAATAAAATCATAGGTAAAGAAGCTAGGGAAAGATTAAAAGACGAAGGTTATATTGAAGTTGCCGCATTAGCATACATGAGAGGATGGAATGTTGATAACACAATATTAGTATTTGAGGAAGCACAAAACGCCACTCCAGCACAAATTAAACTTTTATTAACTCGAATTGGATTTAATTCAAAATTTTTCTTATCGGGAGATTTGGAACAATCCGATAAATTTAGAGACAAAACAAAATCAGGATTATACGATGCAAAGCAACGTTTGTCAGACGTTCGAGGTATCGGTATCTTTGAATTTGGTAGTGACGATATTGTAAGAAATCCCATCATTGGTGAAATTTTACAACGATACGATTAATATCAAAATTCACACATATCACTACTCCATATTATAATACGATTAGGGTTTACTTATAATTCTAATCGTATTATATTTTTCATTATGGAAATATTCATTAGTATCGACGGTGTGTTACGTAACACCATTCAAAAATTAGATTACCATTACAAAGATGCATATTTGAGTTCAGAGTTTGAAAATGAAACAAATTTTGAATACAATGTTGTTGAACCTATCTTCAATGATAGTCTTTTAAAATCTTACCAATTCCAATCAGTTGATGAGTTTGAATATTTTTTATTCATTGAATATCCAATTGAAATATTTGGACATGCTGGATTAAGTTATTCTACAACATTTACGGATTTGAATAAAATGTTTTATGATAATCCTGAACACAATTTTACTATCGTTGGGTTAAACGAATTGGGTAAAGCAAAACCCGCCACATTATTCTTCTTATCTAAAAATGGTTTCTTAGGTAATAACATTAAATTTATCAAATCTAAAGACATTAAAGAATCTTGGGATAAATGTGATGTGTGGATAACTGACAATAAAGAAATTATTGAATCGTGTCCTGAAGATAAAATGGTAATAAAGTTTAATACAACTTATAATCAACACTTTACTTACAGTAAAGAAATAACTAAATTAACAGAAATACAAGAACCATGGTTGAAATTTTCGGAAAGTACTACTACATCGACATCGAAGCAATTACCGACAGATGCAGAACAGGAAACACAATAAAAGACGATGAAGGTGAGACGTTGGAAATAAACATTTTTAAATACGAAATCTTAAAAATGTGTATTGACAGAGTTTTAAATGAGTTCGATGAAACAGATGAAGAAATGGGACCATTTGCACAAAAAGACACAACAGTATCGTTTAGATTGGCATTTAACACTTTAATAAAAAATAATATCTTAATAGAAGATGATGAATAACAAAGAAAATATAGAAAAATTAGAATCTGCATTAGGTAGATTAGAAAACAGCGAAAGTATCGTATACTTTTTAACTTACGATACTAAAAATAATCCGAGAGCATCTGTCAAGTACATTTATGATTTGGCATTAACTCTTAAGAAAAATGGTACCCCAACGAAAATTCTTGTTGAAGATAGTACCTATGGTGGAGTATCACATTGGTTAGATGGTGAGTATAGTGATATACCGGTGGTGTCAATTAAAGAAGATAAAGTCGAATTAAAAATTGACGATATTTTGGTTGTACCTGAATATTATTCAAATGCTTTACAACAGTTGGCAAATGTAAAATGTGTTAAAATTATGTTGGTTCAACAAAAAGAATACATTTTTGAAACATTGTCAATTGGTAGTAGATGGTCTGACTATGGTTTTGACAAAGCAATAACAACTACCGAGGCGGCTAAGAAATATATTTTAGAATATTTCCCCGAAGCGTTAGTTCACATTATCCCACCAATCATTGGTGATAATTTTTCACCTTCACAAAAAAGTGAAAAACCATTCATTGCAATTAGTTGTAGAGACAGAGTTGCACATAGAAAAATCATTTCTGAATTTTATTTAAAATATCCACAACTTAGATGGTTAACATTTAGAGACATGGTACAAATGTCTTATAGTGAATTTTCAGAAGCATTAAAAGAATGTTTTGTGTCTGTTTGGGTTGATGATGAGAGCACATTTGGTACGTTCCCATTAGAATCAATGAAATGTGGTGTACCTGTTGTTGGTAAAATTCCTGATACTGAACCAGATTGGTTATCTGAAAATGGAATGTGGACCTACGACTCGAATAAAATTGTTGAGATTTTAGGAACATATGTTTTAGCTTGGTTAGAAGGAATTGAATTAACGACTGAAGTTAAAGATAAAATGAAAGAAACATTGTTACCTTATAACACAACAATAACTGAAAATAATATTCTATCTGTTTTTAATTCATTTAAAAATAAAAGAATTGAATCAATACAAAAAGCATTAGAAAAATTAAATAAAGAAGAAAATGAGCAATAAAAATATTACAGTAATATTACCCGTTCACACAGTAGAAGGGGACTATAAAGAAATGTTAGATAACGCATTGTTATCAATGGAAGATTTTCACAACGATGTTGTTGTGATGATTGTTTGTCCACCATCAGTAAAAAATGATATTGGAACATTATCACAAAAATTAGAAATCGTCTACACTATTAACTCAAGTAACACAGATTTCTGTTCACAAGTTAATAAAGGTATTGAAAATTGTGATACCGAATGGTTCAGTATTTTGGAAATAGATGACGAATTTAAACCAATATGGTTAAAGTCTGTTAATGAGTTTATGAAAGAAAATACCGACGTTGATGTGTTTTTACCAATAGTAAAAGATGTCAATGTTGATGGTAAATTCTTAAGTTTTACAAATGAATCGGCTTGGGCATATGGGTTTACAGAAAAACAAGGATTTATTGACAATGAAGTTTTACTTGATTATCAAAACTACCAAACAAGTGGAGGTTTATACCGAACACAAGTAATCAAAGACAATGGAATGTTCAAAGAAAACATTAAATTGACATTTAGTTATGAATTGTTATTGAGGTTGACACACAATGGGGTTAAAATTATGTCGGTTCCAAGAATTGGATACCAACACGTAAACTTCAGAGAAGATTCTTTATTCTGGTCTTACAAAAACAACGAAACTACTAAACTAAAAGAAGATGAGGTTAAGTTTTGGTTAGAAACCGCAAAGAAAGAGTTTTTCTTCAAAAATAAACGAGACGTAAACTATGTAGAAGCGTAAATGCCAAGAAAACGAACCCAAAAGATTTATTTTGGGGAGGACCAAGAACAAGCGGTAGTAAGATACTTAGAATCAGAATCCGAAGTAGAAAGAAACAAGATATTCAACGAATATTTAAGAGAACCCCTAATAATAATGGTCGAATCAATTATTCGACGTTACAAACTTTATAGAAAAGACTTAGAATTTGAAGAAATTCACACAGATACTATGTCTTTCTTAATCACTAAGATTAATAAGTTTGACCACACTAAAAACCATAAAGCATATTCTTACTTCGGTACAATTTGTAAGAATTACTTAATGGGAGCCATTCAGAAAGACACTAAGGAACAAAACCGTAGTGTCTCTTATGATGACATATCATCTGATATTGAAGATAGACCAGATTTGTCCTATACCATAGATGATACCCCATTAGACTATCGTGACGTTATCATTAAACTTACAATTTCATTAGAAGAATTTATTGAAAGTGAGGATTTAACAGAAAACGAACAAAAATTGGGATATGCTTTAGTTGAGATTTTCAACAATTTTGATAAAATTTTTCAGGTTGGTGATGGTAACAAATTTAATAAAAACCTAATCCTATTGTCATTAAGAGAAATGACTTCTTTGAGTACCAAGGAAATTAGGATATCCCTAAAAAAGTATAGGAAACTTTATGACGGTATCATAGGTGGGTTTTTAGAATAAATCTATTTATTGATATGAGAGAAAGAAAAAACCTTATTTCATTAGATGTTGACTCGGCGTTAGCGTTAATGCAAGAAATCTACAATGACGTTGTGGAAAATAGGAATACTGCGTCCCTTATCATGAAGAAAATGTTGTCTTTTATGAAAGATGCGGAAGACATGAGTGTAATCGGTCCTGTAATTAAAGAACAACAAAAAATTCTAAATGAATGTACAGAAAAAAAGATATCACTGGTTAAGTTACAGGGTGTGTTATTAAAACAAACACAATCAAGTGGAGGTAAGGGTATGCCAATGGGTAAATTGGAGTTATCTGACGAAGATAGAGCGTTATTGGATAAAATGATAAACGACGGAGACGATAACAAATCCGAAAACTATAAAATATAATGAGTAAGGCTAAAGAAACCAAAAATAAACTGAAGTCTAAACTTGAGGCCATCAAGAAAATAAATGATGACCCTCAGGGAACTGTTGACTCACTTTATGATAGTTATCTTTCTGATTTACCAAGTACTGACCAGTTATTCGGTAAGAAACTTGACGACTTTTTAGACAAAAGAAGAAAAAAGAAAGAAAACAATAAGGATATCTTTGCCGAATTAGTGGAAATAACTGAAGGATTTTTAGGTTTAAACAAAAAGGTCGCTCCTAATGATAAATTATTCAGTAAAGGTAGATTAAAACAACACGCAATTTCTGCAACTAAGAAAACTTTAGAATCATCTAAAGACGTAGTTTTATCCTCAGTTAAAAAAACCTTTTTTGCTGCTGACGGTATTTGTGGTACCGACACAACTATTGGTATCGATTCTATTAAATTAAAACCAAAAGAGTTTGATTTCCTTAACATATTAACAGTTTCACCAACTAGTACTGTTGGCCAAATTGTTTATGAGAAAACACCAGCTAAAAATAAAGAACAGGTAAATCGAGAGTTATACGGTTCATTTACAGACCCTAATGGATATACTTTCAATTCAAACAATAACAACACGTTATTTCAAATGGTTTGGAGTGATTCGACTCAAGAATTTAACGTTACTGGTTTAACACAGGGAGGTGGAATTGCGGCTCCGAAAGTTGAAAGTTTTTTAAATGAATACTATTCAAATATTGAATTTCCAGATATTGACCATATAGTAAAAACCTCAATGTTAATGACATTACAAGGTGACGGTTCTGAATCTACCTTATTTAATGATTCATTAAATAACGTTAATCGTTTAATTAAAAAATTATGTTCAATATGTGGCACACCGACAAATAGGAATAACATACAAAGTCAAAATGCCGTTGATTTATTTGATGAGAATGATGAAGACATTGAATCATATTTTAATTTTGATGATGTCGAAGGTATTGACTTGGACGACGAGGATGCACGTTTTAGAAAAGTATTAAGATTTACAGACTGTAATAATTTTGAGGTTCCTGTTAACACATCTATGTTAGAAGATTTTGTTTTTTTAAGTTCTAAGAAGAACTTAAATGACTTAGTTAACTCCTCAATTTCGAGAACCGCAACCGATGCTTATTTACAATCAGATAGTAGTATACCGGAGATAAATTTCAATTTGAATTTATTGAATTTATTTATCTTAAATTTACCTAAAGCACTTTTAATGAGTGTACTATCTCCTAAAATATTTTTACCAATTGTCATCATTTATAAAGTGTTAAAATCATTGGCAAATCAAACCATTGATGTTTTAACCACAATGAAAAACCTATCTAAATTATTTTATGGTATTGTAAAAGACCTATTTTGGAAATTTATAACTGAATTTTGGAAACTTGTAAAAGTTGATTTGTTGGCTTTTGTCCTTAAACTTGTTAAAAAAATTCTTAAAAACAAATATAAAAGATACGTCGTTATTATTACCGCTTTAATAGCATTACTAATAAAAATACTACAAGAAGGTCTTGATAATTGTTATGATTTATTTAATGTGATATTGAGCACAATACAGGGTGCACTATCAACAAAGGCAATATTAAATGTACCAGGGATTTTGTTAGGGTTATCGGATAAATTACCGGGTTATAGTCAAGATAGGGCGTATTTGAATATTAGTGAAAGACTACAAAAGGCGGGAATTGATTTAAGTCCAATATATGGTGAAGGTAATGACATACCTGCAATGATAAAATCAATTATCGATGGTAATACAGAAGAATTAGATGTTAATTCATTTGTATCAGTTTCAAATAAACAAATTATTATACCAACACCAGCCGGTCCTGTAATAATCCCACCCGGAATTTTAAATAGTTCAGGTAAATTAATGTAATATGGACAGTAATAAAATTATTGAAATTGCAAATGACGTTGAGAATAAATCAAATAAAGATTTATTTCTTGTTATGGATGTTTTAACTGAAGAATTTGAAAAAACAAAAACATTGATTTTAGATTTAACAAGACATTTAGAATCGGTTGAAAATTTATATAATAATGTAAATAAGGAAATACAAAAAAGAACTAAGAAATAATGAAGATAATTGACATTGGAATCTGTATTGACAACGTAGACCCGAAAGGTATCGGTAGGATTCGTTGTGTCAGATATTCAGATTATGTGAGTGAAAAAGAGAAGGCAATAACTTATGAGGCTTGGAGTGACAAAGACCCATTTATTGCTATTCCATTTTTACCATATAATATCAATTATGTTCCCGAAATAGAACAGGCAGTTAAAATAATCAATTATAATGCAGATAAGGAACATGTTAATGTCGAATACATTGCCGGTCCTTTTACAACATTACATGATTTTAATAGTCAGACATTTACACAACAAATTGAAAATACAACATATGGTGTTGTATTAAAAGAAACCCCAAATATTATCGATAAAAATGACAATTATATCGATAAACAATCTTTTGGTGCATTTGCGAAAAAAAGAGACTTTGGTGTATATGGTAAAGAGGGTTCGGATATCATCTTTACCGAAAATGGATTACAATTAAGAGGTGGTAAATTATTATCTAAAGAAGCTGCAAGTGTTTCTAACAGAAAGAAAATGATTACATACCCTATCATGGGTAAAAAATCGTCAGTACTGAGTCTTAAGAAGTTTCCTAAAAAAATGACTTTAGAGAAAACAGAAAGAGTTAAGACGACAACAGATGTAAAAGACATTAAATCAATTGTCGAATATCAAATTGATAGTTTATCAAATCCAACAAAAATCGAATTTTTTGTTTATGACGTTAAATCGGCATATGGTGAGGTAACTAAAACTAATTTCTTTAACGAAAACACACCAAAACCAACAGGTAATATAAAATTATTGAATACCGAAAATGATGACGTGACACCAACTCATACTATTTTAATTGACGGTAATAATACAAATAACATACACAATGAAATTAGAGATTTCATTTACACTATTCACGAAAACGGTTTAAAAGGTGTTAATCCATTATATAAAAAAGACGACATACACCCAATTTATTTTAGACCGACCCCGACATTTGATACTTTGGTTCCATCCAATCAAACACAATCAAATTTAAAAAATCAAATTTTATCTAACGTTAAAATATATGGTGTTGGACCTAAAAGTGGTTTAATCTATTCATTATTGAACATTAGACCATCTTCAAAAACGAGTAAAATTAAAACTGAATACTTAAAAATTCACCAAAATTCACCTGAACAAACTTTCTCGGCATTAAAATCAGATAAAATTTATTTCTTATCGACAGATACGAATGAAACAAATAAAGCGGTCAATTTTTCGGTTTTAGATAAGTACGAATACACACAAGAAGATTATGTAAAAAACATAGACCCTAACACATATTCAACTGTTAGAGGTGAGAATCTTGTTAAGTTAATTCGAGCAATGGTCAGTGTTTTATTTAATCACCAACACAACCTAACAAAGCCCATGGTTAAAATTGGGTACGGGGAATATGACCAATTAGTAAACCTTTTAAAAAGTATGGAAGACGACATCTTAAATAAATCGATAAGAATCAATTAATTTGATATTTATAAAATAAAAAGATGTCTTATTTTCGTTCATATTTCGAGAAAAACAACACTATAATCAAGAATTCACAGGTTAACACGGCTAAAAACCCAACAACCGAAATATTCTATGGTTCTGGTTTTTCTAAATTTATCTTTAAGGTAGACTTTACCGATTTAAAGAATTTGGTTGATTCGGGTGATAAAGTAATCACAACGGGTACAACACATACATTACATTTAACAAATACAATTTTTGGAGATGAAACCTTTTTGGGTGCAAAAAGAGGTAACGGAAGACAGAGAACAAATTCTTTTGATTTGATTGTGTTTAAAGTTTCCGAATTTTGGGACGAAGGTCTTGGTTTCGACTATGAAGATGGGGGATATGACTTTACCACCGGTAATGAGACTTTTGACGAAAGACCATCAAACTGGTTTAATCGTACCACATTAGATGCATGGGCACTTGAGGGTATCTATAGTGACTCACCAACAATAATTGACACCATACATTTTGATAATGGTAATGAGGACATTAATGTGGACATTACCGATTATGTAAATGGTATCATTCTTTCAGGTAACACAAACCACGGTTTAGGATTGGCATTTGCAGTTCTTTACCAAGACATCACAGCTGAAATTGACCAGTCTGTGGCATTTTTCTCAAAATACACCCAAACATTCTTCGAACCATATGTTGAGACATACTTTGATGATAGAGTTGAAGACAATAGAACAGAGTTCATCGAAAAAATGGACCAAAATCTTTATTTATATGTCACTAAAGGGACTAATTTCTATGATTTGGATACATTACCTACCGTAGACATTTTAGACTCCACAAACACCTTAATTAGTGGATTAACAGGGTTAACAACAACTAAGATTAAAAAGGGTGTTTATAAAGTTACATTCGGTATTAACGGTATTCTATGTGACGGTAAAAAATTCTTTTATGATAATTGGAAAGGATTGTCAATCGACGGGATTTCCATTTCAGATGTTAAACAAAAATTCATCCCTAAACCATACACATCTACATACTCAATTGGTGAGAATCAAACAGAGTTACAAAGATATTCTATTCAATTTTATGGAATAAAGCAAAATGAAAAGATAATCAGAGGAGAAAATAGAAAGGTGGTTATTGGTTTTAGGTCTATTGATTACCCTAAAACTCAATTGTTTAATGAAGTGTTTTATAGAATGTACATTAAGGAAGGTAGAACAAACGTAATAGTACATGATTGGACTCAATTAGATGTAACCAATGAAAATTCATTTGTATTAGACACATCTATTTATATACCAAGGGAATACTTTATTGAAATAAAAGGTAAAACACATACTGAAGAAATCTTTTATGACGAAGAAATAAAATTTGAAATTGTATCTGAAAAATAATTAATTATGAAAATAGAAAATTTAATAAAAAAACACCTTCAAAGTGTTATTAATGAAAATGATAATGGTGGACAAGAAAATTACATGTTTTTTGGTAATTTAAAACAAATCCATAGACAATGTGAAATGTTGTTAAAAATGGACCCCCAAGAATTAGATTCAATAATCAAAAATGGCCACGATTGGGCTGACGACCATGTATCTGAGGCGAAAAACAATATGGACCAAGTTTTTGATTTTTTTATGAACGAAACAAAAAAAGATGTAAACTCTAATCCTGACGATTTAAACGAAATGGAAGAAATTGACGAGAGTAAAAATTGTCCTACTGACCCAGCAAAATGGTCAGCATCAAAGGCGGCGGCAAAGGCCAAATTCGATGTCTATCCTTCAGCTTACGCAAATGGATGGGCTGCGAAAAATTACAAATCTAAAGGTGGTGGTTGGAAAAAATGTAAGTAATATGAAAATTATTGTTTCCAAAGAAGACAGAGAATACATTAACGAATCACTCAGAACAGGTGAGGTATTAAAAGAAGACCTTAGAAGATGGTTTAAAGAAAAATGGGTTGACGTGTCTAAAAAAGTAGATGGTAAACATCCACCTTGTGGTAGAAAAGATGCCGATGGTAAATCATACCCAAAATGTAGACCCTCTAAAAAGGTATCAAAAGAAACACCGAAAATTGCATCATCGTATAGTAAAAAAGAAAAAAAATCGATGACAACACAAAAAAGAAGAGCCGAAAAAAAGGACCCTAAAGTGGGTAAGGGTAATAAACCTACAATGACTCGTTTTGATGAAAATAAAATAGAAAAAAATAAAATAGTTTGTGATAACTGTAATTGGTCTTGGAAACTATCTGAAGGTGGAAATGACCCATATACTTGTCATAAGTGTGGTACCGACAATACTGAAAAATATAAAAAAATGATTATACAAATAACAGAATCACAGTTTCAGAGATTATTTGAATATAATGAAGAAACACCGGTTTTAATTTATGAGGATGAGTTCGGTTCCGTTGAAAATACCGATTTTACACCAACTAACATGTTAAATGAGGCTGAGTACCAAGGACGTAAAGTTCAACTTGGTAAAATCATGCAAGGAGATGTTAAAAAATTTAAGGTGTATGTAAAAAACAATAACGGTAAAGTTGTTAAAGTTAATTTCGGATTTGGTGGTAAATCTGCCAAAGGTAAAAGAATGGTTATTAAGAAAAATAACCCTAAAAGACGTAAATCATTTAGAGCAAGACATAATTGTGAAAACCCAGGACCACGTTGGAAACCACGTTATTGGGCATGTAAAACTTGGTAATTAATAATAAATTACCTCAACCCCACATTCAAGGAGGAGTTGGAGAGATTTCTTTTGAGATTCATCCCACTTCTCCTTATTTTTTGTGGTACACACTTCTTTACAATATACCTTCTTTATTCCTGAATTTACAATTCCCCTAGCACAATCCATACAAGGTAATCCTGATGTTAGATATATTGTAGAATTTTTAAGTGGTGTTCCCACTCTTGCGGCGTTGTATATTGCATTACGTTCAGCATGTTCGAACCAAAAGTATTTTTCGGGTCTTTCCTGACGTTCTTGTTGTGAATCGTCTAAACCTCTTGGAAATGAATTATAACCCGTAGAAAGGACCTCATTGTCTTCACCAACGATAACTGCACCAATTTGTGTCGATTGGTCCTTAGACTTTAATTTAACCGTCTCAGCAATACCTAAAAAATAGGACATCCATTCCATACTATATTAATTTACCTTTTGACCAATACCACATTTTATTGTCTGAATATCTATTAAGTGATTTGGCTTCTTTCTTTTCAATAAATTTACCCATTTGAACTAAATCCGAGTGGTTTCTTAAATCAATACCCACATTAAACCCACCCTCAGACTTTTCATAGGTTGTTTCTTTCATGGGTTCTTCATATTTCCCCTCATCATATAGTTTTAACATCTTAACCATCTCGTCTTTCTTCATCTTACAATCAATACCCCTTTGGTATATCATTTTTTGAAGAACGTCAAGTCTAAGTTTACTATAATCCGTATTTTCACTCATAATCACAAATATACAAAATATTTTGAAATATACCAAAAATAAAAAACCCCCGATTTCTCGAGGGTCTTTTACTATATTAAGATATTATTATCTTAAAGTGTCCAAGCTAAATGTAGCTAAACCTTTCACGTCGATTACACCGAAGTAACGGTTGTTAACCATTTTCTTCGCGTATCTTGTCATGATACCTTTGATTGGAGTCATGTTGAATGGATTGTACATTGTTGGAGTTAATTGTAATGGTACATACGGTGCGTAGATGTAACCTGCGTCTAACAATGACTTACCTTTGTGTCCGATAAGAATCTTACCAGCTGGGAAGTAAGGGTCACGGTAAACTTGGTATCTACCTGCTAATGAACCAATTTTCTCAATACCCATGTTGTATTGGTCTTGCTCAGGATGAGCGTTTGATACGTGGAAATATTCTAAATCGTCGAATACTGCAGAAACTTCTGAAGAAAC
>JACCDH010067516.1_pt1 | contig 13244 bp, 11 predicted proteins | sample 7442481 | NCBI WGS metagenome assembly JACCDH01 (sample SAMN15323433, study PRJNA562643) | freshwater metagenome | isolation source: river surface water | place: USA:Blue River Watershed | collected 2017-08-15
AACATTGCACTTACGTATGAAAGCACATTGTGAAAATGGTAAAGCAGTAGCGCATTTCTTAAGGCAACATCCGAAGGTAGATAAAGTCTACTGGCCAGGATTTGAAACTCACCCTAATCATGACATTGCGAAAAAGCAAATGCGTGATTTTGGAGGTATGATTTCATTCACTATCAAAGGCGCAGATTTAGAGGAGACATTCAGAGTGGCATCATCATTCAAAGTGTTTTCATTAGCAGAATCATTAGGCGGTGTGGAGTCATTAATCAATCACCCCGCAACGATGACGCACGCATCAATTCCGAAAGCAGATAGAGACAACGCAGGAGTTGTAGATCAATTGCTACGATTGAGTGTAGGGGTAGAGGATGTGGAGGATTTGTTGGCGGATCTTGAAAACGCGTTGAAATAGTAATAGGTACTGAGTATTGAGTATTGGGTACTGAGATTGCAAAACATTAAATTTTGTTCGATTCTTATTTCTTAGATCTCAGTACATAGTACTCAGTACTCAGTACAAATACAAATGAAAAACAATCTTGAAATTTTATATAAACAATTCAACACCCTCGATTTCATCGCATCAGACCCTATCTCGGTGCCGCACATGTATTCGAAGAAAGAAGATATTGAAATAGCAGCATTGTTCGCTGCTATTTTTGCATGGGGACAGCGAACTACGATTATCAATAAGAGTAAGGAGATTTTGAAAATGATGGATGATGCGCCGCATGATTTTATGTTGCATCATGAAGATTCAGATTTAAAGGTATTTGAGAATTTTAAACATAGAACTTTCAATGCCACGGATGCTCTGTATTTTATAGAGTTTTTGAAAAATTTATATCGAGCAAAGTATAGTTTAGAAGATGCGTTTGTAAATAAAAATTTATTGACGAAAGCTGTTAAGGTTAAAACAAAAACAAACATCGAACCTTATTTAATTAATTTCAGAAATAACTTTTTTTCATTAGAAGATTTTTCTGCAAGAACGAAGAAACATATTTCTTCACCAGAACAAGGTTCTACCTGCAAAAGGTTGTGTATGTTTTTACGATGGATGGTACGAAAAGATAAGCAAGGTGTTGATTTCGGAATTTGGAAACAAATTAAAATGTCAGAATTGGTTTGCCCCATCGACTTACATGTAGAACGCATCGCACGCGAATTTAAATTGATCGAAAGAAAGCAACTCGATTGGTTGACAGCAGTTGAGTTGACAGAGAATTTGAAGAAATACGATATTAATGATCCGGTGAAATACGACTTTGCTTTATTCGGATATGGAGTAAATCGCATGCATAATAAATTTTAGAAAAACAATAATTTAATCATATGAAATTAGAAAGCATTAATAAATACTACCATTACGAAGAGTTTTTTCAACATACAGCAAGCTTAGTAGAAAACAATAGCAGTTCAGGTGAAGCTACAGAAGAACACATACATTATACAGCTCTAAATCAAAAGAGAATGGAGAGATGGAATAAGACATTGCAACTCAGTGAAGAGTTCAGTACCATCCTACGTAATTTAAAACAAGAGCAAATTTGGGTAGTCATTACTGAGTCGTGGTGTGGAGATTCGTCGCAAGTATTGCCAGTGATTGCGAAAGTGGCGGCAGAGTCAAATGGTAAAATTGAGTTAAGAATTATTTTTAGAGACGAGCATCCGGCATGGATAGAGGAGTATCATACCGATGGAAGTAAATCGATTCCGAAATTTGTATCGTTTGATAAAGAAGGTAATCAATTATTTGTATGGGGTCCGAGACCTACTGAGGCAGTAGAATTATTCAAAGAATACAAAGCGTCGAATGGTGAAATAACGAAGGAGCAATTTCATATCAATTTACATGGATGGTATGCAAAAGATAGGGGGCAAGGGGTGATGAGGGAGTTGCAAACTATATTAAATAAAACTGATATTTAATTGTTTTTTTTATTTTGAGTAGTTTTCTGAAGAACATCATTAAGTTCTCTGATTACTTTATCTAACTTATGTACTGATTGATTTAAAAGTTCTAAGTATTGATCTTTTGAATCAGGGTCTTCAATTATTAAAGAGTTTAGTCCTATGATATTTGCTACAGGTGCTCGTAACACATGCGAAACGATAAAGGCAAACTCTTCTAATTTTTTGTTTCTGACGATTAAATCATCAATCATAATTTGACGTTCAATTTCATATTTCTTACGTTCTGTGATCTCTTCAGTTCTTTGATTTTGTCTTCTAAAAGTTTAGAAGCTTTTCTCTTTTCATTTTCTGTATTAATTGAATGAATGGCATTGCTGATATTATTGACAATTCTAGCTAATAATTCCATTTCCTCATCGTCAAATGAATCAAGTTCAGATGAATAGATATTTATACTAGCTGGTTTATCGTTAAATTTTAAAGGAAATACAGCTAATGAATTTAACCCGTATTGTTTAGCCTTATATAACCATGGCTTGAAGTTTTCAGCGATGGTCATGTTATTAATGATTGAAATTTTACTTCTTAGAAGGGCTGTAGCTGTCGGACCTTTACTCATTTTTTCATCTGAAAGGTCTATATATATTTCCTTTAAATAATCAGTTTCACCATAAGCTTTGTATACTTCAACTCTTTGATTAATATCATCTGCATCTGGTTTCTTACAGATCCAAACTAATTTATAAGAACCTCTTTATTTAATTTATATGGCTAGATTTTCTATAAAATAAATTCATTATTAATACATGCGGTAGACTTATACATGATATTAAAATAAAGAAAGAGCTTATCCATATACTATTTATATATAATATCATACCTGTTAATAGAAACCATGCTCCTAAATTATAAGGCAATGCTTTTTTGAATAATGTGATATTATTTGTTTTTAGTGAAGATTTCAAATGCGACCAACCAGTTACACTGTGTTGTCCGATAAAATATATCGCAAAAGATGTTAGTAGTGGTAAATGTATACTAATCATTAATGTCAATACACTTATTATCATTGCTACTTTTCTAAAATAGAACGCAAAAAGTAATGAAATGATTGATGTAATGACTGCAATTATGTAAGCTGTTGAATGTTCTATTGTAATTGTAAGAGTATTCATACTAGATAATATACTATTCGTTTCAGCTATATGTCCGAAAAGTATAATGACCAATAACATAATTCCCCAAGTGATGTTCTTTATTGAATTATTTTCTTTTGGAAACCATTCCTTCATATCTGTTTGACCAAAATGCCATGCCGAATAAATCAAGAAAAATAACAAGGCAATACTAGGCGCTAACATCCAAAGTATAAGATATACTAATGCGATGAGTAAATATTTTATGATAAATGGTATACTGATTTTTTCATTGATATTTCCGCTAAATACAATGTTATCAAGAGCTCCATGCGGTATACCTACAAAAAAAAGTCCTAACGCAAAAAATATAATTTGAATTGAATTAAAAGTTTCTGTCGTTTCAGTTTTTAAAAAAAGCAAAATTATACTAAAAGCTAATAAAGATAGGGGGTAGGTGTATAATTTTAATTTGTTGAACGTATCATTTATTAATGCATTGATAAAAGGTTTTATAGGTAATGACAATAGAATTTTTATGTCTTGAAATAAATTTGTTTTTTCTTCTATAAAATGTAATACATCAATTGCTTTATTTTTCTGAAATAAAGTTTGGAATATTTTTTTACCTTTTTCAGGTTGATTGTTTAATATCTGTAGTAATAATCGATCGTAAAATTTGAATTTGTTGTTTGATCTGATTTTATGATTTTTTTCTTCTTTATAAATTGATTCTGCTAATTGCTCTGAATGCTCAAACATTTTCTTGAAAGCATAGCCTGTGCTGGCTTTTATAGCTCCTGCTCTTGCACCGATTGGAATTACATTTTCAATATTTTCTGTAATAATTTCTGCATTACTCATCGGTATACAACCTATTTCTAGATTTATTATTTTATAATTACCAATGTTCTCTTGAATGTAGTGATGTAATACATTCTCCGCTTCCTTTTCTGTAATAATTGCCGATCCGAAGCGTGTTAATTCTACCAAAGCTTTGTTGCTATTAAAAGGCAACAAATACATGAACTGGGTATAATTTTGTTGATCAACTTCAAAATCCATTAATCTTACTGATTCTTCAAAAGGTATTGCATTTTCAGTTTCAATAACATATCCAATGAATGATTGATACAATTGGAATTGGTTGCTGGAGTTGATTTGGTATTTCGGACTTCTACTATCAAAAACTAATTTTGAGTGATAGACATTATTTGTAGTATTAGACTGAATACTTATGTACTCTGTATTTTTTTGGATTGAATCTACTGAATCATATATTCTTTGAATATTGTAAAGTTGTATAATTCTTCTTAATTCATTGTAAACATCTTTACCTTCAATGTGTAGGTACTCTAATGGAAGTATTGACTCTTCTATGTTTTGATTGACAATTATTTTATTCCATTTATAACTTATGAGATTATCACATGCTATAGTAATAGCATCATCTTTTTTTGCCCAAAAGCAATAGGTTTTATCATTTTTTGATTTATCGTCAGGGTCAATTATTACAATTGATTTATTATAGAGCATTCCACGCTTTTCCATACTCATCAACAACAATGTTGTAGATGCACCAGCCCCTGCAAACAAATAATCAAATTTTTGTGACATGAATGTAGAATGGATTTTTATTAAAAAAGAAAAGGGTTTCTGTTTGAATGAAACCCTTTTCCTTTTAAATATCTGAAATTTAGTCTTCGCTTCTGCTTAATGCATAAACTACTAAACCGAATCCGATTTTGTTCACAGCATCACCAATGTTATAGATGATATCCATGTTTAAGTTAAGATTACCAAAGAATGAGTACCACTGACCTTCAGCTGTACCTACTAAGTAACCTAATGGGTAAATACCCCAACCGATAACTACGAACTTTAATAAAGAGTCGATAGCTTTTTGAACTGCTGGACTACTTGCTTTAGATAACTGTGCAACTTCGCCTTTCCATACTGCCCATACAATCCAGAAGTATGCTAAGCCTGATAATAAGCCCCAGAACGCAGCTTGTGTAGGAACAACAGCTTCTCCCCAGTAACCTGTAACTAACATTACTAATGAAGCGAAGATTAACTTCCACAATAAGCTTTGTTTAGCACCTGCTTTTTTAGTGATTAAGTAAAACTCAACACACATCAAAGGAACTGTAAGAATCCAGTCCACATAACGGAAGAAAGTTGGTGAATCACCAGTTTCTAAGTTATAACCTCTCATGTAGTAGTAATGTACTGCTGCAATGAAAGTAATTACACCAGAAACTAATACTGATGTTCTCCACTTTGGTGAAGTATTTCCTACTTCAAAAAAGAAGAATACTGATGCGGCCATCATAGCCATCGTACCGATGAAAAACGTAAACGCTACGTAGTTGTCGGTTGCAATTTTTAAGTGTTCCATATTTTTTTAGATTTTTTTGGGTTTTAATCAAGTTAACATATACTTTTTAAAAATTGTTTGATTTTAGGTTAACATTACATGTATAATTCACATTCTTCAATTATTTGTATGTTAATAATTTAGAAAATCATGTTTTCTTAAAAATCGAATTAGATGGTTTTTATAGGTTTTTTGACCAAATAAATAAGATTTATATAGATGAATGTTCAAACATCATAATTGTTTGAAATTCAATAATTTGTTGATAACTTTTTTAGAAAAATAATTGATGTTGATTACTAAATCTAGTAATTAACCCTCTGAAAATCACTAAATACTGTCGTTCGACGATAAGATTTTTGAATGATAAATTAAGACAAATCAATATTAATCAATCATAATTTCGTCGGTAAAAATAAATGCATCACCACCTGCACCTTGATGCCATGTTGGAAGTGTACCAAAGTTCTGAGCTTTTATTTTTATGTATCGCGCTTTTATATTATTCAACTTTGTGCTGAAGTCTTTTATTTGAATTGTGTAATCATCTGCAGCTGTTGTATTATACATGGTATTTTCAAGTTTGAAAATTTTACCATCAATTGATGAGTAAACTTCTACTTGTCGAGGAAAGATGATCCATGAACGTGTATCTTGTAACATTCCAATACTTACATTCTTTATAACAGTTTCTTTGCTTAAGTCAACAATTGCTTCAAAATCTTGCGATTGATATCCCTGCCAAGCACCCATTCTCCATTCAATATTTCCTCTTAGTCCGTCTATTATACCGTTAGCTCCGTCAGCAGAATATTGTTTATTGTAAACACTTTTTAATTCTATATTCCATTGATTGTTTATTTTGTGATATGTCGCAACAGAAAACGGACTTACTTCATTTAGTCTTTTTACATAAGCATATAACTTTGTGCTTTTTGAAATGATAATCGGATTATTATAAGGCTGAGCATTTTTAGTGCTTGCAGAATCAAATGAATAATAAAATTTATAAGTCGAATCTGTCATTCGATCTGGCATTTTCAAATAGACAATTATAGAATCTTTAAACACTTGTTTTGTTGATGATATTACAGGAGCTACAAGTTTTATTGGTGTTTCGTCTTTCTCTTTTTTATCGACTAGTGAATGTTTTTTATTTGTGAACACAATTTCAGTACCAGCTGTAATATCGCTATGATCTAATGTTTGAAGGGCTTTTTCTTGAATTAGTGACTTATTCGAGTTATTGATAGAATAGGGGTAAGTCAAATCAGTCTTGCTTAAATTAGATACAATAAATGTTTTACCATTTTCTAATTTTAAGCGAACATTTTCAAATTGTGGAATTCCGAATTCGTAAGTTGTTTTACCCGGACAAACAGGATAAAAACCCATCGAGCTAAAAATGTACCAAGCACTCATTTGTCCGCAATCATCATTCCCACACAATCCATCGGGTAGTGGAGAATATAAACTGTCTAAAATTTGTTTAATGTATTTTTGCTTAGCAGGATGTTCTAATAAATAAGCAAAATTATGACTTGGTTCATTGCCATGTGCATATTGACCAATCAATCCGGTTATATCACTTTGAGTTCTACCAGTAGTTTTGCTTTCTACTTCAAATAGTTTTTGTACACCATTAGGTTTCTCATTGCGATGTGGAATGAAATAAGAATATTGCCAAGCATTGGCTTCCGTATAATGATTATTCACTTCAAAAGCACTGAAAGGCTTTAACCAATCACCATTTTTTCGAGGTCGCATATATCCAGTTTCTACATCGTAAACGTTTCTCCAAGCTTGTGTAAATGATTCAAAATACTTTGCATCCTCAGATTTACCTAAAGCTTTAGCAATCTCAGAAACACACCACATATCATAACAATACTCGAGCGTTTTACTTACACTTTCACTAGCATCATCAATTTGTAAATATCCGCGTTCTCTAAATTTATCGAGACTGAATCGATTACTCATAGCTTCTGCTTTTACAGCTGGATAAAGAGATTCTAATATTTTTTTATCTATAACTCCTTTTACATAGGCATCTAGAATTACACTCACAGAATGAAATCCGATCATACAATTGGTTTCATTATTCCATAATTCCCACATAGGTAATCGTCCGCTTTGTTCAAATTGAGCTAAGAAGCTCAACATAAAATCTTTGCTACGTTCCTTATCAATAATATTTAGCAAAGGATGTAAAGCACGATGTGTATCCCATAAAGAATAAAGAGTATAATAGTTGTTATTGGTCGAGTGTATTTTATTATCTCTACCTCTGTATCTTTTATCAACATCGCTCATTACATTTGGGTGAATCATGCAATGGTACAATGCGGTATAAAAAGTTTTTTTGTTTACTTCATTCGCATCATTAACTTCTATTTTTTTTAATTCTTTTTCCCAGAGTTGAATAGCTTGTTGATGTATAAGGTTGAAATTCCAATACGGAATTTCTTTTTGTAAATTCAAATCGGCATTGTTTTCATCAACACTCGAAATCCCTGTTTTAATGATGATATCTTCGCCCTTCTTAACATTGAAGTATAAAAAGAGAACTTCATCACTTTTGTTATCTCTAGACTTAAATGTTCTGCTATGAATAGGCGACTTTGAAGATTCGAATGAGAAATAAACTAATTGGTCTTCCGCCCAGGCTTTCGAACGTCTGAATCCATTGTACTTTGAATTGTTTACTTTGTTAAGTTTACCAAATAACAATTCGTCGCGATGAGAAAGGTTTAAACTTATACAAGCTATTCCATCCTTCAAAAAAGTATAACGTTGCATACCGGCTCTAGTACTAGCAGTCAGCTCAACTTTAATATCATTCAATAATACCTCATAAAATCCTGCGCTCGCTTTTTCATTTTTATGTTGGAATTTCGCCACAATATTTGCAGGTCTTGTTTTATTGTTGATGTCAAGATCTTCTGCTTTTGCATACCCTGGCATAAAAGCAATATCTCCATAATCACTACATCCAGTTCCACTTAGGTGAGTATGTGAAAATCCGTAAATCAATGAGTCAGAATAATGGTAGCCACTACAACCATCCCATGAGCCGTCGATTCTGGTATCAGGACTTAGCTGAACCATACCAAATGGAGTAGTAGCACCAGGGAAAGTATGTCCGTGTGCGTCAGTACCCACAAAAGGGTTAACATAATCTGTTAGCTTTTGAGCATAAGAGTTTAAGCCCCAAAAGATAAATACGGTGATGTAAATTAAAATACGTAGCATATGCTAAGATAATGCTTTCGTGTGAATAATGATTATAAGGTTTATCAATTGCTTGGTTGTTAAATTATTTCAAATTCTACAGAAACCTTTTTATTCCAGATGTAATATAATAGGTTAAATAACGTTAATTGAGTAAAGTATTTTAACCTATTTAGAGTTTTTTAATATTGAAATTCACCAACTATAGTCATTTGGTTATCTTTTTATTGTCATTTGTATTCTCCACAAATGCGATTTCTCAAACATTAAAAGCTTCTAGTTTAAATAAATTATTATTTAGTATAAACAATAATAAAAAATTATCAATTGAATATCGCGCTTCAGAAATATTCCATACACTAATAAATGACTACCGAAAAGAAAATGGATTAAATGAATTAGAGTTTAATCATATTTTATGGCTTGCTGCAAGAAATCATAATTTATGGATGTCTGAAAATAATCTTAGTCATATTGAAAATACAAAATCACTCAATTTTACCGGAACAAAACCTGGAGACAGGGTAGATTTTGTGAGTAAAAATTCATGTAGTTGGACAGGCGAAAATTGTCTATATAATTTTTCTTACGATGAATATGACACTACTGAAAGTAATGCATATAGTATTGCAAATGAATCATTTATTCAATGGAAAAACTCTAGTGGGCATAATAAAAATATGTTAGGATCTCATAGTTTTCAAGGTACTTCATTTTATATTTCTAAAAATGGGATTGTATGGGCTACATCATTATTTGGCTATTGTAAAGATGTTAGCATAAATGCTCAGAATAATTCAAAAAGTTCTCCTAAAATTGATGTAAGAAATAAACAAATTAAGAATGACTTAATAATTAGTAAAGTTGATATTAGAAAAATTATAAATAAAGTATTTAGTGTGAATTTTAATAATAAAAACTATACAAAAAAGAAATCATTATCAAAGGCCGCTGAATTATATACCAATGATTTCATTTCATGTAATTTTAAAAACACCGAGAGTCTTAAAAAAAGATTAATTAATTCAAATAAATTTTTATTTCTATCGAATATTAATAATTATCATGAGTATATTTTTTGTAAAGAATATACTCATGATGAGAAGTTTAATGATTTATTAAAGCAAGACTTGAATAATTGGATTAATGATATTTTATTACCCGATAATCTGATATACGGACATTCAATTAAAATTATCAATAAAAACAAAGAAATTATTATAATTATTTCTCTTGTAATTAAATGATTGGATTTACATAAAATAATTTAATATGTTAAATTACTTTATCTTTTTTAATAAATTGAACACATATAGTTTGATACCCGTATTGTTTTACCACCTTAGTGACTGCACTTGGTTATTATCCTACTATTAGGATTCGAAATACGATACAGAATGCAAAAATAATCTTAATTTAAAATGTTTTTATATATTTGATATAAGTCTTAAATATAATTTATAAATTTCATTTTATGATTAGAATATTTATACTCCTATTTACATTATTATCGTTTAATGTCTATGCTCAAATAAGTAAGAGCAATGTCTCAATTACAAATTTCAAAGAATCTCCAGAATCTATTGAGTGTTCATTGGATTTTACTATTAAAAATGTTGACATTAATAAGATTTCTAGGCAATTAATCGTCCAGTTCATTATCGATTCAACTGATTTGTTAAGTTCAGCTGTTAGGTTATCTAAGTTCAATAATGAGGAATGGGATGATAAAAACAGGTTGTTTTTATATCAAGATAAATTTGAGAAAGGGAAAAAAAATACAACGAAATTTAGGATTTGGCTCTATATCGTACCTTCTTTTTTATTAGATTATTCGAAGAGTTCTAGGGATAACATTTTCGAATTAGATAACGGTCTAAATATTTTGTATCTCGGGCCATTTCAAACAAAAGAATTGTATGACCCAAACGGTATTGTGAAATGTAATGATTGTGAACCTGTAGATAGCATTAATCTTATGATACGCAAGCTTAGATATTCAGATTACCAGAGTAAAGTATTAAGAGAAAAAGCCAAGAAATTAGAGCTACTTAAATTTGAAAAAGCTGAATACGAGAAGTTTATTGATTCTTTGGATGTTTTATCAATTATAAATGAGGGAATACGGATTGGTGACCTAAATAGCCAAAATGCTAAAGTTGGAGCAGTTTTAACTCAGTTTAACAGGAAGTTAAATGGTAAATTTTTAAAACGAACTTATTATTTTACTGATGAAGAATTCGAGAATATAGAGCTAAAATATATTGGCGACATATCTCCAGTTACAGGAATTCTTCAGTGTAGAAGGAATGGAAAATTGTTAACGGAATACAAAGTAGATCATTCAGTAGTTTCGGCATTAAGGATTTATGAAAGATCATATAACAACCCAACAGCTGAACTAATTATAGATTTTGCAAACAATAAGTACAAAGCAATATATTATGTCGATTATTTGAATTGGTGGATATATAGTCAAGGCACTGTACCCAAAACTAGTTTTTTATTACAAGATCTACAGAATATTAAGAAAATAAGAAAACATCTTTATGTATACGGAGGCAACAATAGTGTAAAACATTTAATCGAAAAGGGTATTACTACATGGTACGATTCCGATAGTGCTGAAACTCATAAAGGGGTATGGTTATGGTCAGTGACACACACTGAACTGACGGATGAATTATCAAATTCTGACATTCTATTGAGTAAAATTTCACCTCTTAAATACAAAAACAAAAACAATGCAGAATATGACTATTTCTACCTTGATTTCTCCACAAATGATAGTGTGGCGTCGATAACAAGAATTGCAGAATTGAATGGCGGTAAAAAGTATCTACAAAAGCATTTCTTCACATTAGGCAGCTTACGTAAAGAATTCTATCTCAATCTGAGGGTAGATTCTACTTACTCAGAACATGAGATAGCTGGAAATAAATGGAAATCCCAAACTCCAACTGCGCACATTCCAATGGCAGTGTCTACAAAAAGGATTTCAGACTCGCTTTATCACGTTATGTATTCGTACAATGGTAAATTGCTTTTTGATGCCGTGATGAACACCAAGTCTGAAATTGTTGGTGCTGCTAAAATATATTCAATATCTAGTCCGCTATTAAGACAATACAGAACATCCAAATTAAGTCCGGATGATAAACTAAATGCGATTTGGAAAATTTCACTATCGTTTACTCCAACAAAAAATGAGTACACATCTTCATTAAGTTCTATGTTGAATTTGGCTGATTTTAGCCCAAACGACAATAAAACAATTGGCCTGCATTACCTTTATAAAAATCTTATGCCCCTGGCCACTAGTCCTTTAGGTACAGAAATTATAATTAAAGGTAGTCCAGCTTTTGTTGATAGGACCGCAGATTATCTCGCTCAAAAAGCGATTTTCAAAAATGGGAAAATGGTGGCAATGTACGTTTTTTTACCAGATGGGGTGTGTTTTGATAGTTTGAATTTAGGTTTAAACGAGTACGGTGAACAGATCGGAAAGTCAAGCATAAATGAGTTTCCTCTGTCTGAAAGATATATGAGTTTGTACAATAAATCACAAAAAGAACTTGAAGAACGTCAAATGCAAGCCATGATTAAAATGTTAGACGCGTTGAAGAAAAATGATAACACCTGTGATCACTGTAAAAAATCTTTGTTGGGTGAGAGAATTGATATTTTTGATATAGACTGTCCAAACGGTAAAAGTTACATGTTAAATTCTAAGCGTAGGTTTTGCTCTTTAAAATGTCATTCTGAATATAAAAAGTATTGGTGTGACCTCCAAAATAATTAATAATATTATTATTGTTATTATACATGGTAAAAACAGGTTATTGGTATGATGAAGAAGATGAATGGATTGAAGATGAAATTACAGATGAAATGCTAACTAGTCTAAATGAAAATTTTTAGCGATATATAAATAATATCATTTAGTTAATAAACACGATTTAATTAATTTTTACCCCAATTAACTAACATCGAAATTACTTTTCCTTCTTTTATTTGAAAGACCATTTCGTTTCTGTATATATACAAGTATACGTAATTGTCATCTTCAATCTTTTCACCAAAAGGTATTACTAATTCACCTGTATACCATTTTGCGACTATATCCTTATTCTTATTAAATAAGAATTCCAAACTAATAGATTCGTTGGCGCTTTCTAATTCAATTAAATATAATAAATTATTCTTTATAGCCCATTTGGTGTAATATCCTTTTAAATTTGCTGTAGATGTTCTTGGAAAAGAATCATCAAGGTTGTTTTTCTTTAGATAAATATCAAATGGTTCTGAGTATAAATCAAAGGTTCTACCATTATAAGTAATTCTATCAGATATTTGGTATGTCATATTATTTTGATATTTTTAATTGAACTTTTTCGGAAAATAGATTTAAGGTCATATCACCAACTTCGCAAATGACTTCGTAAGACAATATCTCTATTTTCCTATATATTAAATGATTGAAATTACATAAAATAATTATGTATGTTAAATTACTTTATCTATTTTACTTAATTGAATAAATATTATTTGATAATCATAAAAATCTAGAAGTCCGTTAG
>JACCDH010432739.1_pt1 | contig 13244 bp, 8 predicted proteins | sample 7442481 | NCBI WGS metagenome assembly JACCDH01 (sample SAMN15323433, study PRJNA562643) | freshwater metagenome | isolation source: river surface water | place: USA:Blue River Watershed | collected 2017-08-15
AATTAATCAATGAAGAACTATCAACAGATATTTTTATACTATTTCCTTTACAAATGGTTGTGTCATTATTAATAATGTTTGCTTTTAAAATACTCACAAAACAACTATCGGTTGCCGTATAACCAACTGAATTTGTAACTGATACTACATACTTACCAGTTTGCTTAACAGTTACTGATTGAGAAGTAGCTCCATTACTCCAAGCATAACTAGCATATCCGCTTCCTGCATTTAATACAATACTATCACCGCAAACTTTTAAAGTGTCGCTGAAGGGATTAAAAGCTATAGTACCAGTAGAAGTATAATTGGCACTAAACCCTTCTTTTCGTAAAGATTCATCTGATAAGAACTGAAGAAACATAGCTCCACCTGTAGATGAAACAGCAGAAGGAATTGTATTGCCAGAAAAAACACCTAATACAGGCGCGGTATTATCTTTACCATCATAAACTATTACGCCATCGTAATCTTGCTCTGTACTAAATTGAGTAAAATTGAGCGTAATTTTATTTGCTCCTTGCGGCTGTATTAACCAACTACAATCTGAGTTATTGGCATATAAGTTTGAACCACTTCCATCAACAATATTACCAGAAGCAGTTGATAAAACATTGTTTTGTGTACAGTGTTGAGCGGATGTGGATGTGTAATAAGCTGACCAACCTGAGTCTGTTACAGAAACATCGGAATAAAACCTTACCAACATACTTCCACTAGTAGATGTTACCATAGGAGGCAAACTAGTACCAGAAAACCTCCCCAGCAATGGAGCATTAACAGTTGCACCATCGTAAACTTCTACCGCATCATAAATGCTTTGGCCATCGGAAGACGCTTCCTCCAAATTAAATGAGGTAAAATTTAAAGAAACACTGGTAGCTCCTGGTGGCTGAATCAGCCATGTACAATTTTGATTATTACAATAATCATTAGCCCCACTACCATCACTTAGAATCCCAAAGTCCTGCGTATTTAAAGTAGTATTTCCATAGCAACCACCCGAACCTGTAGAAGTATAGTTAGCCGTAAAGCCTGGCTTAACAGTTGAGTAGTCGGAAATAAACACAACATACATTTGCCCACTATTAGCTGTAACAGATGCAGGCAATGAAGTTCCAGAAAAAACACCAATTATTGAGTCACTAGATGAACTTCCATTATAAACTACAACACCATCATATCCAGCCTCAGTATTAAATTGACTAAAAGATAAAGTTACAGATGTTGCGCAAGGAGGTGCAATTAACCATGAACAGAGTTGATTATTTGCATAGTTTGATGTACCAGAGCCATCACTAACTGTTCCCGAACGAGCAGACAAAACACTATTGCCGCTACAGCTAGGGGTTACACCTGTAGAAGTATAATTTGCAACCCAACCAGAATCATTATTAGAATTATCCGAGCTAAAACGAACACACATTGCTCCCACAGTTGAAGTAATTGGAGGTGGCAGCGTATTACCCGTCCAAGCCCTTAATAATGGGAAAGATTCATCTGGGCCATCGTATACTAAAACAGAATCGTACCTTGCTTCAGTTCTAAATTTTGAAAAGTTAAGCGTAATACTATTTGCACCCGGAGGAGCAATTACCCATTTACAATTTGAATTTTCGCGATAAGTATTACTCCCACTCCCATCTGTAAATGTTCCGCTAGAACTGTTTAAATTTGTAGTTCCACTACAATAACTATTTGGATTGCTCCCTATTCCAACCGCATACCACGCATTTTTTACAGCAGTATATTCGGCAGAAGGGTTACCAAATAAAATTTCTGTAACGTCTAAAGAACCGTTATACGAATCTTCATAAGTTGCATTAATCGTTTGAAAGTACATTAAATTAGAATATGCAATTTGACTTGCTTTATCAATGCCAATTCCTGATACAGAATAAGGGCTGCCAGTATCATCAACTTTTCCAGTACCTCCTTCTGAAAGTAAGTAAAACCAGAAATTTTGAACCCCACTATTGTAGTGAACACCTCCTTTATCCCTTGGGCTCGAAGTATTAATCCAATTAGTTCCCCCGTAAGAGTTAGGTTGTTGCGGAGAACCGAATTTTGGATACCTCATTGACCTATCATAAAAAGGGCTTTTTAATCTGAATTTTTCACCTATTTCCCAGTTAGGATTTGCAGAACCATAAAACTCAATTACTGTTCCAAATATATCTGAAAAAGATTCATTCAAAGCGCCAGACTCACCTTGATAAAATAATCCACCTTTACCTAAAAGAGCTGCTGAAAGTCCTTTGTTAAATTGAACAACTGCATGAGTAAATTCATGGGCTACAACATCTAGACTCGTTAATGGAGAATATAATTCTCCATCACCAGATCCGTAAACCATAGTACCATAACCTAATCCATTAAGCATTGAACTAGGATCAAAAAAAGCATTGTTGGGAAGCCCTACATCTTCAAAATAGTTGTTTGGATTAATATGATTTTTTATTATGCTTCCCCTATCATCAAAACTATTTCTTCCGAATTTCGTAGAATAAAAGTCATAGATTTTTTCCATACCCCAATGTGCATCTAAAGCTGGATTATTACGTGAACTTTTAAAAATATTTATTGAAGTTCCATTACTAGAAAATAAATTGTTACCTGAAACAGCATTAAAAATAAAACTCCCCAAAAGATCATTTGAAGATGTTACATCATTATCATATATTTTAATTAAATAAGGGCCATTTGTTAAAACGATCTTCCCTGTAGGAATAAAAATTACAGGAAATGTATTTGATAAATAAAGATTAGACTTATTCCAAATTATATTTCCAGAAGCGTCAGTTATTTCAATAAATAAATCCGGGGCTCCTCCTGAACTAATTTGCTCACCAAAAGCATCCTCCCAACTATTATTAACTGTCAAAATTTTTATAGAATCCAAAACAATTTCTGGTGTATTCCAATTCGTTGAATTATTTGTAAAATCGACAGCTCTAGAGTAAGACGTGCCATTTTTCATATTTAGTGTCTGAATTGGCCTTTGCGTTTCTCTGAGTCTATAACCTCCGTTATAACTATCTGTAGTTATAGTTTGCACCCCACTATATAGGGTATTAGCATTAGCAGTAACATCTGCAAAGGGCGTAAATACTTGATTTTGATTTACAAATAGATTAGGCTGTGATTGAATATTTTTTTTTAAATCCGAAATCGTTTTTTTTGTTTTATCAGATATGAAACAACCATCATTTATACGAGAGATTTTATTTACGAGCTCCCCTGTATTTGCATCAATATAGTAATCATCTATCTGGTAAGGATCTGAGGCTGACATTGTAATTTTAAAACAAATTCTAAAATTTTCTTGTATATATTGTCCATTTTTGGGAGCAATGACCAATGTGGGTTTTGGATAAAAGGTAGCTTTTGAATCATTTTTTTCTTTCTTTAAAAAAGCTTCTTCTTCCGGAATTTCCCACATATATTTTTTAGCTCCCATGTATTTTTTTGCAAAATCAATGGCAGTTTCAGAAGAAATAGTATTATTTGACAACAAATTCAGATCAGAGTAAAAATTACCGTTAGCAGAAACTAATTTACCGTCTTTTTCATGTAATAAATACTGGCCACCTTCAACAATCACTCCTTTGTAATATTGCTGGAAGCTATAGTGAGTAAAACCGATTTTATCTTTTTCTGTATTAAATAACTCAAATTTATCATTTGAGGTTAAATTAAAGATGCCAGCAAATTCCTGGAAAAAATTACTTGCGCTTGTACTACTCTTTGCAGAAAATTTGATACGAATACTATTACCACTCTTATTAATTACATAACGATCGTTTTTTTCAAGATTAGGAATAGTATCTGGACTGTATCGGGGAGTCTTTGTTACAACACTTTTTTGTAGTGTATCAATTTTACTTTTCTGGCTTTTAACACGTAATAACGAACTTAGGTCTTCCTTGTCTGGATTTAATTGAACTTTTTGTTGATCTTTCTCTTTTTTCACTACTGCATTTTCTTTTGAGATTGCAGCATTAGAAATAACACCTCCGTTAGTTGTCTTTTTATTTGAATCTAACAAAAGTTTTTCTGCAGTTGATTTTTGCAGGAGTTGCTTTAATGGATTTGCAGACTTAGTAGTGTCATTTAATGTAGCTTTTGTTTCTTTATTAGGCACTAAAACTTGAGCTTGTACCCCAAAAGACAAAATCACAAATAATGCAAGAGAAAAAGAGAATTTATACATATTAAAGTTATATTATATATTTAGCAGGATTTATTATTAGGAGTGAATATAGTTGAATATTGATGATATCTATATTATATTAATATAAGCTTTTTTATATTTAAACCATAGTGTCGCACTCGAAATGCACTTAATTCGATTAAGTAGTTAACTAGCAGCCTTTTTTTAGCTACTTTACTATTCTTATGAACAACAATGAAGCGAGACCAGGATAGCCAGCTCACTGCGTTTCGTTGTCATCCTCGCAGTTCGCCTTACCCAAAGCCTTTCAAACCATTCGCTTCGCAAATGTTTTGCCTTTTTTCATTCTCGTCAGCTTACACAAGCAAGCTTGTGACGCTGCCTTAAACGAAAAAAGCCTCCCCGAAAAATTCGGGGAGGCTTTGTAGCGAGACCGGGATTTGAACCCGGGACCTCAGGGTTATGATATCCAGTGAGTTATGACTTGAAAACCTGACCTTGATACCAATTCAGCCCATTTAATACCCCTAAATTAGCTGATCAACAACCTACGTGATAAGTCTACTCTTAAAAACTTTGGCTCTAGACTTAAAGAGTCATTCCAGTTTCTATTTATTAAACCCAGTTCCCTAACAGTCTTTACATTTTATCCACCCACTTCCATAACAATCAAGGCAAACTCTAAGTGACTTAGAACCAAATGCCCCCTCTACAATCCTCCATGAGCCTCCTAGTTCTAATAAGCATTTCAGACAATTTGAGTTAAAGTTAGGCGGTTCCCTGACCCTATCACATATTTCTAATTTTACCTTGGTTGAATTTATAGTTTTTATAATTATAAAACAACAAAACCCTTCAAAGACTTTTTTGGGGCCTTTTTATTAATTAACTTAGTATAGCAATTTATTGGTATGATGAAAAACCTAGCCCTACTATTAATTATCTTAATTAACCTAAAGCAAGCAAGTGCTCAGGAATTTGGAACACTAAAAGATGCGCGTGATGGAAAAGTGTATAAGACAGTAAAAATTGGAGATCAGGTATGGATGGCTGAGAATTTAAGTGCCATAAAATTTAGTAATGGTGATATCATTCCTGAAGCCAAAACAGAAGCCGAGTGGATTCTTGCTGGAAAAAATAAACAACCAGCTTGGTGTTACTATAATTTTGATGCGAACTATGAAGCAACCTATGGTAGACTTTATAATTGGTATGCCGTAAATGATTTCAGAGGATTAGAGCCCAGCGGGTGGGCCATTCCAAAAGAAAAAGACTGGATTGGATTAAAAGTACTTCTTGAGGGAGGTGATATTAACTGGCGTGAATTGATTCTTTCCAATGCTAATAAAGTTAATGACAAAGTTTCAATAGACTTGCTTGGAGCCGGATGGAAAATGAAAAATGCATCTGGCTGGAAGAAATGGCGCTTAAGAGATGAAGAAGTTAAATATGAGTCATCGCGAAAAACTGAAGTCTGGTCAACAGGCGGATCGAATGAAAGTGGCTTTTCAGCTTTGCCAGGAGGCAAGATTGGTAATGGGGGAATTGCGGCGTTTAATGATGATACTACTTCCCGTTACTTTTACAATTTAGGTGATGTTGGTTATTGGTGGACCAGATCTGAAGATTCAGAGACTACAGAATATTATGCAAAATTTTCAAGCTTGGACTATTCTAGTAGTTTCTTTCAAACCGGATTACTTTCCAAAAAAGATTTTGGATACTCTATTAGATGTTTTAGAAAATTTAATTATATCCAATCATCCAAATTCAATGACTCAACTATAGTAACAATAGCATTTGTAAATCAAAATAACTTCGATTCTGAAACTCCTTTTTTTAAGGATAGTTTAGCTCTTATTAGAAGGACCATTACAATAGCCCATAAAAGAAAATACTTCTTTTATGGATTGTATAATCGCAAATTGAATAGTCTTCTGTCGCCAGATTACACTAGTATTGGTGATTTTAAGAATGGGGTTGCAAAAATTATCAGAACTTTTCCTGACGGCAGCAATAAAATAGGATTTATTAACAAAACTGGAAAAGTTGTAATACCTGTGATTCATAGAGATAACAATTATTCTCAATTTTCAGATGGCCTTTGCCCTATTGAAGGTGCAAATGGTTTTTTTGGATTTATTAATGTAAAGGGAGAGTTAGTTTTACCGTATAAATATCTTCTCGTTGGCGGAAAAGGATTCTCTAGTGGATATTCCCAAGTCAAGTTAGCAGCGACATCTGAAATCTATTTAATTGATAAACTAGGAAAGATAATTGATAAACGAAGCGATAATCCTAGTAGTTCATTTAAGTTTACATCTGGAGATGTCAAACTAGATCCTAATAATAGGCATATTTGTCCCGACTGCAATGGCGCAAAATATTTTAAAGGATGTGAAAAATGTGACGATAAAGGGGTTTTGAAATGTACAAGTTGCTCAGGGACCGGTGAAAAATTAGCTGATAAATATGTGAATTGTTTGGGTGAACTTGATTATGCGGGTAAATATTGTTCAAGATGTAAGGGAAGTTGCTCATGGGCTACAACGGTATATTATAAAAGTGGGGTAAAGTGTTTAGATTGTCGTGGAAATGGTTTGATTTATTGTTCAGAGTGCAATGGAAAACCAAAAGTTCACCGATATAAATGTGAATCTTGCGAAGGTATTGGCTATAAAAAATTTGTAGTCTGCAATTATTGTAAAGGTGAATTACCGAAAAAAAATGAACTAAGTGCTGAAATGAATGCGTTTATTTTTGGTAAATGTTACATGTGTGAAGGTTCAGGGAAATTATCAAGACCCTTATCATATTAAAATGGGGACCAGTATTGCTAATGATCCTCTTACCATAAAAAGGAGTAAGCCGAAAACCCTTTCAAAGAGTAGGCATAACAAAAACTAATAAAATGAAATTATTTATCAAAGACAATTGGTACAAGTTGATGACTGGTACTTCTATGCTGATTACAGCAATTGCTTTTCTGATCTTTAGCACAAAACATGCTACCGCAAATGTCAATCATATATCAGAGTCAACAGTTTCAAATGGATATCCTGAGGGAGAGTGGGTTTACTTCATTACTAACGGTGGCTTTTACAGGGTAAAAAAAGGAAACTTCGCTAAAGCCTTTACGACTGACTGGTTGTTCCTAGCAAAAGATATTTTTCAGTATAAAAAGATAGATTAAAAAAAGGAGGATCAGCTTTACACTGACCCTCGTGTAAAAACCGCTCAATTGGTCCTAGGAGTGATATTTCAATTAATGCCTTTTTACGCGATACTTTTTGTAGTTGCATTTTATTGTATTTTTTTGTAATTTGAAGAAAAAATCTATATGGCTGAAGTGATTTTAATGCCCTGCTTAATTGATACAATGACCGAAGGTATTATTACAACTTGGCACAAAAGAATAGGAGAACGCATAACGAAAGGTGATCTCTTGGCTGAAATTGAAACAGATAAAGCTACCATGGAACTTGAAAGCGACCATGAGGGCTTTTTATTGCTTGTAGGTGCCACAGAAGGAGGCAAATTGGAAGTCAATGAATTACTTGCAATTATTGGAAATGCTGGAGAAGATATAACTAACATTTTGTTAGAATACGAAAAAGATAAGGGGACTTTTCAAGTTAAACATGGACAGCCGGTTGCAATTGAATTTTGTCTACCAGATCAATTATTAAATTTAAAGTATTATAATGACCAATATGAAATAAAACATTGGTATAAAAAGGAAGGTGAGGGTTTTATTGCCGGAGATCCCCTTTTTGATATAGTAATAAATGAAAAACTTTATAAAATTGGAGTCAATGTTGCTGGAAGACTAAATCATATTTTAAAATCAGGTTTGTTAAATGATTGGGGATATCATGTCAGAAATAGACAAGCAATATGTGAAGTTGAATGTTTACTTAGCAATCTTCCACCTGAGCCATTATTTGTTTTAGATTCCTTTTTTTATTTTAAGCAATTAGAAGAGCATCCGTATTTAAAATATAGTAAAGTACAATTAGATTTATATGAACGGTTCTTGGATATCGAATTAAAAGCCGTTCAAATTAGCCACTCAAGAGTAGAAATAAATGATAGTAGCCTTAAGCAGCAGTCTTTAATAAAAAAAGAAAAAGAAAAGGAAGAAAATAGAAAAGAATATTTGGGATGGCTCATATTCATAATTTTATCCCCTTTTATTATTTATTTTTTAATAAGATTATTTAATTTTAACGTAGGTGAGATATTCATTACAGGTATTTTTTCAGCTTCTATTTTAGCCATAGGTGTCTCTAAAAAAATTTAAGGTAAAATTAAGGACCAGGCAGATTGCTCCACCCAGTCCCTTATTTACTAACCACTAAAGACAATTGTTCCAACTAGATACTTTCGTAGCGATTAGTTGTTATTTGACCTACTATTGGTTCTGTCAGAACAATGTTCTAGTGTCTTCCTGCTTAAGCCATTTGTAAGCTTTCTATTTTGCTTGATCCAATGAGCTCTGTTGATCCCTCTGGAGCATTAGCATAGCTGTGCTGTAACTGAATAGTCTCCCCAGTTCTTTTGTCAACAAAATCATAAGCGTCCACCTGAACTCTTACAACATCACCAGACATGCGGGTACCAATTAGCCCTTCAGCTATTGTTTTATCAAATGTGGAAGGGATTGAGGTGCGTCTGGCAGTTGCATAGAATTTACCAGTGTTACTACTTTGAACAAGCTCTACGCCACCAGTTAGTTCTAGTGCAATAAATGTTGTTCCGTCTTTTCTTTGCCTTTCAGCAAAACCTGTTACTGTTACCATTTTTTTAATGTTTTAAATGTGGTTAAATGAATAAGCACTTCGTTGTATCGTTGGCCGGGCGATACCCCTGGTGCCTAGATGGAGGAGGGGTAGCTAAAGGGAGTCCCCTTATAATTCAAATGCATAAAAAATATTATATTTGGAAAAGACCTACACTATGTTACCTGTATTAACCTTAAACCAAAATGCATTTATAGAAATTTCAAACCTCCAACATGGAGGGTTAGGTTGGGAGTTTGGAACTTGCCTCTGGAGTCCTGAAAAAAATAAAGCAAAACAAGCTTCCTGGAAATTGATGGAAGAAATAAAGCCTGGAGATATTATCCTACATTTTGCTAAAATTAAAAACAATCAAAATTGGTATGGGATTTCTATTGCAAACAGCAACCTTGAGAAAAATTTAGCATCGCCAACTACACCTGGGAAATGGGTAAATTTAGCCCCATATCAAAGAGTTAATCTTACGTACTTTCAGCCTCTAAATACCCCAATACCTGCAAAGATTTTGTTTGATAAATTTTATAACGAATTTTTAGGCCTTCTACCTCACAAAGACTCCTTTTATTTTAAAAATCCTTCAGATGGATCACTTAAAATACAACAACGGTATATCGCTAATTGTCCTTCTCAGGTATATAATTTGTTCAATTTACTCTCAAATGAAATGAATTTTACGCCATTATTTGATAATGACGATACATTTTTTCCAACTTATAATGAGCCCCTCGCTCCTGATTATACACCACCTGGTAGAATAAAGACAACTGTCTCAAGAATAGTTCGCGACACTAAATTATCCAGAGACATAAAAGAAAAATATGAAAGAAAATGCCAGATATGTGGTGAGAGAATTTCTTTAGCCTCTGGGGGATATTACGCAGAAGCGCACCACATAAAACCACTAGGCAGTACTTATCAAGGGCCTGACACATCTGATAATTTAATAGTACTATGCCCTAACCATCATACTGAATTTGATTTTGGTTCAATTGCAATAGATCCGAAAAATAATAAAATCATTCATGTAGACCAATCAAATCATTTCCATGGTAAATCAACAGCTTACCATAGAAGCGATTTAAATAAAGCTTTTCTTCTTTTCCATATTAAAGAACGTTTTAACAAATAAGATCTATTTAACAAAAAAATATTTGCTTTAAAAAGCTATTGTAAGTATTAGATTTTTAAAGCTAATGCTATATTATACTTAGTGCGTCCAGTAAAAACTAATCTACCTTTATTATCAATTAATATCCCCTCTACAGGTAATAGATACAGTTATACACGTAGTTAATTTTTCTATTTTCCTCCCAAGAGATCAAATAGAATTTCTAATCAAATTAGTTAGAGTAAATTAGAAATTAAACTATGACATACTTGGCGATAAAAAGAAAACACCATATTTTTGCACTCTGTTTTTCTCCAAGTAATCTTTTGGAGAGACCCAAATAAATATCTGGGCTTATTATTATAAGCTTAACCAAATTCTGGGTGTTAATTCACTTATCCTTTTTAAAAAAAAATCTTAAAAAAGACCTGCTATAATTAATACTTTATAGTAATGCAGTGAGGAGCGATCAGCAATAACTGATTATCACTGGGAAGACGCTGAAAGACCACAGCTCTAAATAGAGTGTATGATCTGAGATAAGGGTGTTTTATAACTCACCCTGAGGTATGGATATAACATTTCACTATTGTCCTTCAGAAGAATCCTCTGGCTTACATGTTAGATAGCAGAAAAGCAAATCAAAAGTTTACTAAGTGCACGGATCAATGGATTTTCCTGCTTAGGGGTGATAGCTGAGGACTCGGCGCATATCATCTAATATTTGCCCTTCCCCTCCAATAATTTATAACAAAAATGTACAAATTAATGGGGGGTAAGGGGGGCATTTATTAGGGCTCCTTCATCAGATCTGGTGCATGGAAAAATTTACACTTACCAATAAGATTATTAAATACAAATACAATGCATTTATGGAAACTACTTTTATCTCAACAGGAGTATTATGGAAAGATATCGATGGATTTGGTGGAAGATATCAGATATCGAATTTAGGAATGTTTAGAGCTAGCACTAACTACACAAATTTTAAAAGTATATCATCCAGAATTGATAGTGCTGGTTATGAGACTGTAAGATTAAGTTACAGTGGAAAAACAGCAACTAAGAGAATTCACAGACTAGTTGCAGATGCATTTATACCAAATCACTTAAATAAACCATTTGTTAATCACATAAATGGTAACAAACAGGATAATAGAACTAGAAATCTTGAATGGGTAACACATTCAGAAAATATAAAACATGCCTACAATCTTAAACTAATCCCAAGACCAACAGAAAAAAGAGTAGTTGATACTAAGAAGAAAAAGGTCTATTCAAGTATCAAAGAGGCATCTAGAGAAGTTGGAATACCATACCCAACAATAAAGGGATACTTAAACGGCCACCGCAAGAATAAAACAAGTTTAAGGTACTTAAACAACTAATCGCTATCAATAAAAAACCTTTTCATATCCTCTGCAATCTTTAGCATGCTAGTTTTTGCATATACCTGGGTAACTTTTAAGTTCTTATGACCAAGCATCTTGGAAACCGAAACTATATCAACACCCTTGTTCAATGTTATTGTAGTTGCAAATGTGTGTCTACCAAGGTGCATTGAAAGGCGCTTTTTAATGCCTGTTATTCCCCCTATCTCCTTAAGATACTTATTGAGGTTCTGATTAGAAATAATGGGCAAAAGAAGCTCGTTATTGGCCTTAATCATCTGTTCCCTATACTTATCCAAGATTAACTTTGCCTGCGGTATAACCGGTATTAAAGCCTGAGTATTTGTTTTGGTTCGAGAGATCCTAATCCAAGTGTTTTCATCCTCTCCTTTAAACAAATGAATCTGGCTCAACTTTGAAACATCTGCATACGCTAGTCCTGTGAAGCAACAGAATAAAAAAACATCCCTCACCCTATCTAAGCGCTCCACTAAAACTACGCTGCTAAGTAGTTCAACTTCTTCTATGGAGAGAAATCCCCTTTCAGTCTCTTTTTGCGTGATACGGTAATTAGGAAAAGGATCCTTATGTATCCACTCATTTTGTATGGCAACGGCTATAACCCTCTTAAGTTGCTGCATGTTTTTAGCAACGGCATTGTGTGACAACTGACCCGCTGTTCTTAAGTAGGTGTCAAAATCAAAAATAAATTTATTAGATAGTTCAAGTAAGTAATAATCACTGCGCGTTAGCCTACTATTTAAGAAATTAGACACTTTCAATCTGATTGTTTTGTACTTTTTGACCGTATTAAAAGAAACATCATTCCCTACCCTAGCAGTTAAATTGGCTATTTGAAAATCTATAGCGTTTAATAAGGTATAATTGGGTTTGTTCCTACCGAGTATTTCAGCTTTAATAAGCTCCACAGTAATTGGTTGTTTACTTCGCAGTTTTTGGTTGTAACAGTCCCATGCTAAAGACCTAAGTGTGGAAAGTGTATTATTGTATTGGGTAGCTAAAACGTCCATACCACGAATTCTTTGATCCTGTTGATCCCATTTGTCCTTTGGAACTTCAATAGATGTACTAAAATCAATCCTATCAGTGTTTATGGTAATTCTCATTTTAACTGGAGATGTCCCTTTTGAGTTTACCCTAGACTTGTAAAGCCAGAATAGTATTTTCATAATCATTTGATTTTAAATTGTTTAGTGCTAAAAAAGGTAGCACAAATAAATAGCGGGGAAGGAAATGAACCAATTGCTCTAGAAGACAATAATGTATTGTGTTTTAGCAAATAGGATTCAATTCCTTTATTGAAATGATACCAATGAATTTGATACCTATTTAGTGGGTTTAGAGAAGATATTGCAAATGGCAATAATGCAAAAAGCCCACAGTATCAATTAAATACTATGGGCTTCTAGAATGTTGTAGCGAGACCGGGATTTGAACCCGGGACCTCAGGGTTATGAATCCTGTGCTCTAACCAACTGAGCTACCTCGCCAAGAGGTCCATTTAGGGCTGCAAATATAGGGCTTAAATGTTTTTACTTGATAGCTAATTCAAACAATTTCTCTTCACCTAAAAAACCGGTTAGGTTATCGCCAGGTAAACAGGGGCCTACGCCGGAAGGAGTGCCCGTAAAAACTAGATCGCCGGGTGATAGGGTAAAGTAGCCAGATATGTGTTCTAAGAGGGTTTCAAAGCTATAAATCATGTCTTGGGTGGTGCCCGATTGTGCGGTTTGGCCGTTTTTGGTCAA
>JACCDH010877227.1_pt1 | contig 13243 bp, 13 predicted proteins | sample 7442481 | NCBI WGS metagenome assembly JACCDH01 (sample SAMN15323433, study PRJNA562643) | freshwater metagenome | isolation source: river surface water | place: USA:Blue River Watershed | collected 2017-08-15
AAATAATAGAAATTGTTACAAAAATCATAGAATTAAACACGCCAATTCCGCCAATTAAAAACCCAGCTAAAGCGGGTCCAATTACGGCAGAAACTTGCCAAGAGGAACTGCTCCAAGTAGCCGCATTGGTAAATTGTGTTTTTGGCACAATTAATCCTAACAAACTAAAAACAGATGGAATGATAAACGACCGAATGATTCCTCCTAAAAAAACCAGCGCATAAATGGCATATAAAAAAGGTTGTTTCCCAATGATTGTGGCGGTTTCAGGATGAACCAAATAGCAAAATAATAAACTAATTGTTGCTGTTCCTGCAAAACATTTGAGCAACATATTTCTTTTTTCGGATTGGTCTACAATGTGCCCAGCAAACAGCGCCATCACTATAGCTGGAATTACTTCCATAAGCCCAATTAATCCTAATGACCAAGGGTTTTTGGTAATTCGGTATACTTCCCACTCTATCAAGACAAATTGCATGGACCAAGCCAGTACAATGGCTAATCGCATGAGAATAAACCAACGAAATTCTGGTATTCGTAAAGCTGAAAATGGATCTTTTTTTGTCATAGTTTTTTACCGCAAAGTCGCGAAGATTATAGCAATGGTCACAAAGATTTTATTATGTAATTCTCATTTTTACTTTTAATTGGTTCTTACATCACGCAATTGCAATTGCAAACTAACCGTTCCGTTCCATTCGTTTTCTTCTAAAACATAAACGGCTTCAAACGGATTTCTGTTTTTTACAACATCTATTTTAGCTCCAAGTCCAAATCCAATTGCATTAAAATTTGGTGAATTATTTTGTTTTACAAATACTTTTAAATGTTCGGCATCGTTACCCAATGTTTTAGCATAACCTGAATCGATTACGTTTTTAGACATAAAAACAGGTGTCATATTTTCTGGCCCGAAAGGTTCAAATTGTTTTAGAATACGCATAAATTTTTCATCAAGATCCGAAAAATTCATTTCTAAATCTACTGAAATTTCTGGAATTAATAAATCGGGAGGAATGGTTTTTTTGACTTGATTTTCAAAAGCTGCTTTGAATTTTTCGTAATTTTCTTCTTTCAATGTCATTCCCGCAGCATACATATGTCCACCAAATTGTTCCAAATGTTCGGCACACGCTTCTAACGCATTATAGACGTCAAAATCTTTTACCGAACGTGCCGAAGCGGCTAATTTATCACCACTTTTTGTAAAAACGATAGTTGGTCGATAATACTTTTCAACCAATCGAGAAGCCACAATTCCAATAACGCCTTTATGCCAATTTTCTTGATACACAACAGTTGAAAATCGGTTTTGTTCCTTATTTTCTTCGATTTGAAGCAAGGCTTCTTTGGTAATTTGTTTGTCCAATTCTTTTCTGTCCGAATTGTGTTGCTCAATTTCGGATGCAAATTGTTCGGCTTGTTCTAAATTGTATTCGGTTAAAAGTGCCACGGCTTCGTTACCGTGTTTCACTCTTCCTGCAGCATTGATTCTTGGCGCTACGATAAAAACCACATCGGTAATCGTTAAGACTTTTTTCTTTACATTTTGAACTAATGCTTTAATTCCTGGTCGCGGATTGGAATTTATCACTTCTAATCCAAATTTGGCTAACACTCGGTTTTCACCCGTAATTGGAACAATATCAGCAGCAATGGCTATGGCTACCAAGTCTAAATAAGGAAGTAAATCTTCCATGGTTTGGTTTCTGTTTTCGGCTAACGCTTGAATCAATTTAAAACCTACTCCACAACCACATAATTCGTCATACGGATAGGAACAATCTTCACGTTTTGGGTCTAAAACTGCAATAGCATCGGGTAAAATATCGCCAGGTCGGTGATGGTCGCAAATGATAAAATCAATGTTTTTGGCTTTGGCGTAATTTACATGGTCAATTGATTTGATGCCACAATCCAAAGCAATAATTAAGGAAATAGCGTTGTCTTCAGCATAGTCAATTCCTAGATAGGAAATTCCGTAACCTTCGTTATATCGATCTGGAATGTATGTCGCCACATTTGGATAAAAACTTCGTAAATAACTAGAAACTAAGGAAACAGCAGTTGTTCCATCGACATCATAATCGCCAAAAACTAAAATATTTTCATTGTTTGTAATGGCTTTTTCGATACGAGAAACCGCTTTGTCCATATCTTTCATGAGATACGGATTGTGTAAGTCTTCTAAAGTGGGACGGAAAAATGTTTTGGCTTGTTCGAAGTTTTCTATTCCTCTTTGAACTAATAAAGTAGCGATGATTTCATCTACTTGCAGGGCATTTTGTAAGGCTTGTACTTTTTCTTTTTCTGGCTTTGATTTTAGATTCCAACGCATAGTGATTTTGGATTTACGATTTGTGATTTACGATTTTTGGCTTATAGTATTGAATAACAAAAGTATAAATATTTTTTGTATTGTCATTTCGATGTGAGGAGAAACTACATTTTAATTTATGATAAAAATCACTACCAAATAAATAACTACTAAAAACTGAACACTATTTCTTTCCTCCTACAACCACAACAATTTCGCCTTTTGGTGCTTTAATTTCGAAGTGTTTTAAAACTTCTTCAGCTGTTCCTCGGATGGTTTCTTCGTGTAATTTTGAAATTTCTCTGGAAACAGAAACGGGTCTGTCTGCACCGAAATATTGAATAAACTCTGCTAACGTTTTTAGTAATTTATGTGGCGATACGTATAAAATCATGGTGCGTGTTTCTTCGGCTAAAGCCAAATAACGTGTTTGTCTTCCTTTTTTATCGGGCAAAAAACCTTCAAAAACGAATTTATCATTCGGCAAACCACTATTCACCAAAGCAGGAACAAAAGCGGTTGCTCCTGGCAAACAATCTACTTCAATTCCGTTTTCTACACAAGCGCGAGTTAATAAAAATCCAGGATCAGAAATGGCTGGCGTTCCGGCATCGGAAATTAATGCAATCGTTTCGCCACCTTTTAATCGAGCAATTAAATTTTCTACGGTTTTATGTTCGTTGTGCATGTGGTGACTGTGCATGTGAGTAGTAATCTCAAAATGCTTCAATAATTTTCCGCTAGTACGTGTGTCTTCGGCTAATATTAAATCGGCTTCTTTAAGCACGCGGATGGCACGAAACGTCATGTCGTCTAAATTGCCAATTGGCGTAGGAACTATGTATAATTTACTCATTTAAAACTATAAAAAACACGAATTTCAAGAATTAGCACGAATTCACCAAAAGGAATCTGCGACTGAAAACTGAGACTGCGACTAAAAATTAACTAAACTTCTTCTCAATAATTTCTAAAAATCTTGTTTCAAATTCCTCGTTACCTTCCCAATTATTATAATCGGGTTTTACAAAATCAAGAATAAAACTTTGCGCTTCTTCAAAATTATCAAAGGTGTTTAATTGGGAAAGTACTCTATTAAAATCATCGGCATTGCCCCCAAATAATTTTTTTTCAAAAGCAATACGATCATTTAACCCAATGTTGATCCCTTTATTTAATTTGTCATTTAACGACGTTGTTTTGTTCTCTTTTTGTTTCTTTTCAGATGGTTTCTCAATTTTATCGTCAACAATTGAAGTAGGTTCCGTTTCATTAATTGGTTCCATTTCGGGAGCAATTTCAAGTGATACCGCTTCAAAAGTAGCTTCATTTGCTTGTTCAACAGCAACTGGAACTTCGTCAACTTTTACAAAATCAAGTTCTTGATAATCATGAACTAACATGTCTTCAAACGAAATTTGCTTGGCAACTGTTTCTTTTTGTTTGGAAATAGGGTTTGTTTTTTCTTCTGGCTTTTCTTCTAAAGCAATTACTTCTTCAGTATCCGTTAATTCATTTTCAGCACTTAGAATTTCTTCTGAATCTATTGCTTCTTCTTCGTCCTCAATATCTTCTACAATCAATTCAGCAACCACAATTTTTTCTTCAACAATTGGTTCAGAAATTGTTTCTTCTACCACAGGTGTTGTCGCTTGAATATTGGCTTCGATTTCTTCTTGAATTGGAGCTGAAAAAATTTCAGTAGGTTTTCCTTCCAACATTTCTTCAAAAACAGCTTCAGGGATTTCGTTTTTTACTAATTCGAAATTTTCTTCATAAAAGCGTAAAATCGTCAATTGATCATACAAATTTTTTGCTTCTTGTTGTAATTGAAGCGTTTCAGAATGATTTTTTAACTTTAGAATTCGGTGCGCAATACTGATTAATTCAGCGGAAATTCTTTTCTTCATAACTTTATTAGATGGAATTGAATATATCGATACTTTTTTAATATTTTTGTTTTGCTTACAAATGTAGCAGAAAATAATTTTTTAACGTACGAAAGATACAAAATGTTTCTCGAAAATACAGTAAATCAACAAGAACAATTTGGTTGGATCGAAGTAATTTGTGGTTCTATGTTTTCTGGTAAAACAGAAGAGTTGATTCGCAGATTAAAACGGGCTCAGTTTGCCAAACAAAAAGTGGAAATCTTTAAACCGGCAGTAGACACGCGTTATGACGATGAAATGGTGGTGTCGCACAATAAAAATGAGATTCGCTCTACTCCTGTTCCTGTAGCCGAAAATATTCGGATATTAGCTCAAGGTTGCGATGTCGTAGGCATTGACGAAGCTCAGTTTTTCGATGAAGAAATTGTTGCGGTTTGTAATGATTTAGCTAATTCTGGCATTAGAGTTATTGTTGCTGGATTAGATATGGATTTTAAAGGAAACCCTTTCGGACCAATGCCTGCGCTTATGGCTACTGCCGAATATGTTACTAAAGTTCATGCCGTTTGTACTCGCACAGGGAATTTAGCCCATTATAGTTTTAGAAAATCAGATGATAAAAGACTGGTAATGCTTGGTGAAACGGAAGAATATGAACCTTTGAGCCGTGCTGCCTATTTTAAAGCAATACGAGAAAACATGGAAGTAAAAGATGTTGAAATTATAAACAAGCAAAAAGAAGATACTCAATAAATTGAACCTCAACTTAAACCATATTATTTCTTTTTGTAAAGGCGTTTTTGACGGAAATTCGCCTGAAGTTACTGTAAATCATATTTCGATCGACAGTCGTTCATTACAAAACGGCAGTAACACATTATTTTTTGCTATAAAAGGTAAAAATCATGATGCCCATTTGTATTTGGATGAGTTGATTGCAAAAGGCGTTCGTTATTTTGTGGTCGAATATATTCCAGAACATTTATCCGAAAAAGCAAATTTTATTATAGTTGAAAATTCGTTAATAGCGTTACAACAAACTGCAATTACATATCGAAAACAATTTGATTTTCCGTTTGTAGGAATTACCGGAAGTAACGGAAAAACCATCGTAAAAGAATGGTTGAATTTCTTGTTAAGTGCAAAACATTTAATTGTTAGAAATCCGAAAAGTTACAACTCACAAGTTGGTGTTCCTTTATCTATTTTAGGAATTGAAGGTAATTATGATTTAGGGATTTTTGAAGCTGGAATTTCGTTGCCCAATGAAATGTCAAATTTAGAACACATCATTCAACCAAAATATGGTATTTTAACGAATATTGGTTCTGCGCATGATGAAGGATTTCCAAATCGTGAAGCAAAAATCAAAGAGAAAATCAAACTTTTTGAAAATTGTTCCGATATTTTCATGGAAAAGAATGCTGAAATTGAAACTTTACTTTCAGAAAATAGTCAAAAACACACCTGGAGTTTTTCGGATAAAAGCGCGAATCTTTTCGTTTCGAAGAAAAACACAAAAGATACAACCGAATTAACTTTTAAAAACGAAGCCAATACCTTTACTGTAATTGTTCCGTTTTCTGATGAAAATTCGATTGAAAATGTAATTACTTGCGTAAATTTCTTGCTGTTTTTAGGCGAAGAAATTGCGTTTATACAAAGTCGCGTTGCCGAATTATACCCAATTGAATTAAGACTTCAAGCAAAAAAAGGCATCAATAATTGTTTGGTAATTGACGACAGTTATTCTGTCGATTATCCATCGTTGAAAATTGCACTGGATTTCTTTGAACAACAAAAATTACACGATAAAAAAACAATCATTTTATCTGATATTTTTACTGATGGGCTAGCGGTTGAAACACTTTATCATCAAGTAAAACAACTGCTTTCCAAAAATAAAATCGAGCGAATTATCACCATTGGCGAAACCATTGGAACACAATTAAACGATTTGCCAAATGTGATTTCGTTTGCTACTACCCAAGAATTTTTACAACAATTCAACACGCAATCTTTTCAAAATGAAACCATTTTAGTAAAAGGCGCGCGCGGATTTAATTTTAATGAAATTGTAGTGGTTTTAGAAGAAAAAAATCATGAAACCATTTTAGAAATTAACCTGGACGCAATTAGTCACAACTTGAATTTCTACAAATCTAAATTAAACCCTGAAACCAAAATTATGGTGATGGTTAAAGCGTTTGGGTATGGAAATGGTGGTTATGAAATTGCAAAATTACTCGAACATCATAAAGTAGATTATTTAGGAGTGGCTTTTGCCGATGAAGGCATCGAATTGCGAAAAGCAGGAATAACCACTCCAATTATGGTTTTAAATCCCGAAAACAGTAGCTTTAGAGCCATGATTGCATATGATTTAGAACCCGAAATATATTCGATTTCAGGCTTACAAGCGTTTTTAAAAATTGCGCAACAGCAAAATATTTCACATTATCCGATTCATATAAAATTAGACACCGGAATGCACCGATTGGGATTTGAACCGCATTTAATTTCCGAATTGTGTTCAATGCTAAAAAACAATAATTTTATAAAAGTTAAGAGCATATTTTCGCATCTAGCTGCAAGTGATGATTTACAATTTAACACTTTTACTCAGTTACAATTTCAACGTTTTGATGCAATGTTTTCCGAATTAGAAAAAGTAGTTCCGTCAAAGCCAATTAGACATATTTTAAATACTTCAGGGATTTTTAATTATGTTGATAAACAAATGGAAATGGTGCGATTAGGAATTGGTTTATATGGTATTGGAAATTCGGAACAAGAATTACATAGCTTAGAAAATGTGAGTACTTTAAAAACTATTATTTCGCAAATAAGAGCCGTTTTACCAGAAGAAAGCATTGGTTATAGTAGAAGATTTCGAGTAACTGAAAAAATCAAAGTGGCTACAATTCCTGTTGGATATGCCGATGGTATTCGAAGATCTTGGGGCAATGAAAAAGGTTTTGTAACCATCAATAATCAAAAAGCAACCATTTTAGGGTCTATTTGTATGGATATGATGATGGTTGATGTTACCAATATTAATTGCTCTGAAGGCGATGAAGTTATCGTTTTTGGCACAAATCCAAAAATTACTGAAATAGCAACTACAACTGGCACAATTTCTTATGAAATTTTAACCGGTATTTCACAACGAGTAAAACGAATTTTCTATAAAAATTAAACGATCTTTTTATATTTTGTATCTTCGCCAAACTAAAAATTAATTTAAAATCCCTAATTATGTTAAAAGAATTCAAAGCTTTTGCCATGCGAGGCAATGTTGTAGATTTAGCCATTGGTGTCATTATTGGCGGCGCTTTTGGAAAAATTGTAAGTTCGTTCATTGAAGATGTCATTACTCCATTATTATTAAAACCTGCTCTAGAAGCTGCCAATTTATCGAGAATTGAACAGTTGACTGCTTTTGGTGGTGTAAAATATGGAATGTTCCTTTCGGCAGTAATCAATTTTGTTATTGTAGCCTTTGTACTTTTTTTAATTATTAAAGGAATGAATGCTGCTAAGAAAAAAGAGGATCCTACTCCAGAAGCTCCTGCTGGACCAACACAAGAGCAACTATTAGTTGAAATTAGAGATTTATTAAAAAAATAAAGCGAAATCACCTCTTAATTGAGGTGATTTTTTATTTTATGATGGTTAAATTCTATAAAAACTTATTTTCATAGTTAAAACTTTGTTGTTATTTACTCTGTAAACAAAATTTCTTTACTATTTTTACGGCTTAAATACAGTTTTATGGCATCATCATTTGAAAATTACAACAAACGAAGATTAATATCATCCTATTTTTCAGTTGTTTTAAGTATCTTTTTAGTATTATTCCTTTTAGGAACTTTGGGATTATTTGTAATTAACTCAAAAAAAATATCAGATGATTTTAAAGAGAATATTCCGATGACGGTTTTCTTTCATAATGAAGCAACCGATAGTATTCTAAACTCATTTGATGTTGAATTAAAAAATGCAAAATTTATTAAAGATTATGCTTTTGTTCATAAAGACAGTGCTGCTAAGAATAATGTAGATATTGTAGGAAAAGACTTTATGGAATTTTTAGGTTTTAATCCACTTCAAAATTCTTTTGACATCCATTTAAAAGGAGATTATGTTAATAGTGAAAGCATCAAAAAAATTGAACGAACTTTTCGAAAAAATGAAATGGTTACCGAAATTATTTACGACAAACAGTTGGTTGATTTAGTAAATAATAATGTTAAAGAAATTAGTTTTTGGATCTTGATTGTTAGTGGTGTTTTAACTGTTGTTGCAATGTTGTTGATTAACAGTTCTTTACGCCTTTCGGTATATTCGCACCGCTTTACTATAAAAACTATGCAAATGGTAGGTGCTACAAAATCTTTCATTAGAAAACCATTTATTTGGACCAGTATTAAGTTAGGATTAATTGGTTCGGCATTAGCAATTATTGGGCTTCTTGGCGTTGTTATGTATGTTGACAATTTATTCCCAAGTTTAGGAATTGCTAAAGATTATACCTCAATTGGAATTGTAGTATTGGGTGTATTAATCATTGGAACAATCATTACATCGATCAGTACTTATTTTGCAACCCAACGTTTTTTAAATTTAAAAACAGACGATTTGTATTAATTCAAGAGTAATGATTTGCAATTTTTAGAATAAAATAAAAAACTATGAACAACGAAAATAACAAACCTGAGTTTCTTTTTGATAAAGTAAATTATAAAATTCTATTAGTTGGATTAGCTGTAATTGCTTTGGGATTCATTTTAATGAGTGGTGGTGGAAGCGAAGACCCAAACGTGTTTAACGAAGCCATTTTTAGTTTTAGACGCATTCGATTAGCACCAGCCGTTGTGCTGCTTGGTTTTGGTATTACGATTTATTCGATATTAAAAAATCCTAAAAAATAGTTTTACTTTTTCTGTCAGAGTTTTTATTTGAACTGAGACTGAGAACTGAGACTGAGAACTAAATAAATGAATACACTTCAAGCTATTGTCCTTGCCATTATTGAAGGAATAACCGAATTTCTCCCTGTTTCTTCAACAGGCCATATGATTATTGCTTCTTCATTTTTTGGAATTGCTCAAGACGATTTTACCAAACTTTTTACGATAGTAATTCAATTAGGGACGATACTTTCAGTAATTGTTTTATACTTGAAACGTTTTTTTCAAACGCTTGATTTTTATTTCAAATTATTTGTTGCCTTCATCCCTGCCGTAATTTTTGGATTATTATTAGGGGATTTTATTGATGGTTTACTTGAAAACCCTATCACAGTAGCAATTTCTTTAATTATTGGTGGTTTTTTATTGTTAAAGGTAGACCAATGGTTTGGGAATTCAGAAGAAACTGAAATATCATATCTAACAGCTTTTAAAATTGGATTATTTCAATGCTTAGCTATGATTCCTGGAGTTTCAAGAAGCGGCGCCAGTATAGTGGGCGGAATGACCCAAAAACTATCTAGAACTTCGGCTGCCGAATTTTCCTTTTTCTTAGCGATTCCAACCATGTTAGGCGCAACTTTGAAAAAATCGTATGATTATTATAAAGATGGATTTGCACTAACTGATGACCAAATTAATTTATTAATTATTGGAAATGTAGTTGGATTTATAGTAGCCTTAATCGCTATCAAATCATTCATCGGGTTTTTAACCAAAAATGGCTTCAAAATCTTTGGTTATTATCGAATTATCGCCGGAGTTGCTATTTTATTAATTCATTTCTTCGTGCAAAAACTTACTGTAATCTAATGAGCGCCGAAGAAATTTTAGCTGGTAAAGTGCTGTTAATAGACAAACCTTTGACATGGTCTTCTTTTCAAGCGGTTAATAAATTGAAGTATATTTTAAAACGAAAATACGATTTACCAAAGAAATTTAAAATTGGTCACGCTGGAACTTTAGATCCATTAGCAACCGGTTTATTAATTATTTGTACGGGAAAATTCACCAAAAAAATTACCGAAATACAAGCTCAAATTAAAGAATATACCGGAACTATCGTTTTAGGTGCTACTACTCCATCCTACGATTTAGAAACTGAAATAGATGCTGGTTTTCCAACTGCTCATATTACAGAAGCACTCATTTTAGAAACTACCAATAAATTTCTGGGTGAAATTGACCAAAAACCACCCGTTTTTTCAGCCATTAAAAAAGAAGGAAAACGATTGTATGAACATGCTCGTGCTGGTGAAGTTGTTGAAATTCAATCGAGAAAAACCACTATTTACGAATTTGAAATCACTAGAATTCAATTGCCAGAAGTCGATTTTAGAGTACAATGCAGTAAAGGAACTTATATCCGTTCTTTGGCTTATGATTTTGGATTAGCCTTGCAATCGGGCGGACATTTATCGGCGCTTCGTCGAACAAAAATTGGAGATTATTCAGTTGAAAATGCAATTTTACCCGATGATTTTGAACAATCTCTTTCTGATGAAAAATAAAACATTATTTATAATAATATTGTTTTTTCAATTTAGTTTTTCTCAAAATGTAAAACTAAAAACGGGCGATATTTTATTTCAATCGATGAACTGCGGCCCATTGTGTGAAGCTATTAATGAAGTTACCGAAGGCTATCAAGGTAAAGATTTCAGTCATTTAGGAATGGTATATATTAAAAATGATTCTGTTTTCGTAATTGAAGCCGCAGGAAAAGCAGTTAAAATAACATCATTCGAAACCTTTAAAACTTACACTACAGAAGAAATGTTTGTGGGTAGATTAAAAAGTAAATACCTAAAGTACATTCCTAAAGCCATTGAATTTGCATTGCAACAAGTGGGTGTTCCTTATGATGATGCTTATTTGTACAACAATGGAAAATATTATTGTTCAGAATTAATTTATGATGCTTTTTTGTATTCTTATAAAAAACCGTTGTTTGATTTATTTCCAATGACTTTTAAATCGCCTAAATCAAAAGACTATTTTGAAGTTTGGGCAGATTATTATAAAAAACTTAACATGGAAATTCCAGAAGGTCAATTGGGTTGCAACCCTGGCGGAATTTCTACTTCTGATAAGTTGAAGATTATTGGTACAATTAAATAATTTTTTGTTTCAGGAAGTTTCTCAAAGTTAGACGCAAAGTTCACAAAGTATTAAAAAATATGTGTAAATCTGTTCTATCAAAGTAATCCACGTTGCTATTACTTAACTTAAAACACGTTCATGCAGTTCCATAATTTCTTGTTGAATCGAAACACCTTTATCGTGTAAATACCATTTTTGCAATTCAATTTTTGCCGTTTCATCCACAACACCATGTGTTGCTTTGTAATCAACAATCAATTGCTTTGCACCATGAGGTCTCGGACCCCAATCGGCAAGAACTTCAAAATTTTCTGCATCTAAAACAATTAGTTTTGGAATGGCTTTACCTCCATTGGTTAAAAAATGCTGCATTAATGCATCGTTATCATCGCGCAAAGCAATTTTCAATTCGATTTTATAGGTTATTTCCGCCATTTTATGAATTACAGGTACAATTTGAGCAGCATCGCCACACCAACCTTCACTTAATACCAACCAGATGTATTTTTTCTCTAAATTTTGGAGTTTGATTTTTATTTCAGGCAAAACATCTATAGTTTTTTCTAATCGATTCATTCGGGTTTCATTCAATTCAGAATAATGTAATAAATCTTTAGATTGTTCATGACCTGTAGATTTACTTTCTGAAATTAAATGGGCAATATGTTTTCTATAATCGGGATAAGAAAAACTATTTTGCAATGCTTTTTGAATGGTTTTTATCATCATTTTAGCTTTATTTGACAAATTTAAGTCTAATTTTGGAAATTAAATGTAAGATTTGTTACAAATGGGTTACTATTTGTAATAGTCTATAACAAAGTTTAAATGGCATTTGAAAAATTGTCTTTATAAATGTTACAACATTTTTTTTAAGAAATAACGAAATAACTATATTTGCAAAACAAATCAATTCAACTCATGAAGTACAAAAGAATTCTTCTAAAATTAAGTGGCGAAGCATTAATGGGTGAAAGACAATATGGAATTGACCCACAGCGATTAGCTGAGTATGCTGCCGAGATAAAACAAATTCACGATAAAGGAGTAGAAATTGCTATCGTTATTGGTGGTGGTAATATTTTTAGAGGTGTTTCTGGTGCAAGTAATGGAATGGACAGAGTTCAGGGCGATTACATGGGAATGCTAGCAACAGTAATTAACGGTATGGCATTACAAGGCGCACTTGAAGAAGCTGGAATGCAAACTCGTTTACAAACTGCATTGAAAATAGAAGCGATTGCTGAACCTTATATCAAAAGAAAAGCAACACGCCATTTAGAAAAAGGTAGAATTGTAATTTTTGGTGCCGGAACTGGAAATCCCTATTTTACAACTGATACCGCAGCAGTACTGAGAGGTATTGAAGTAAGTGCTGATGTAATTTTAAAAGGAACACGAGTAGACGGAGTATACACATCTGACCCAGAAAAAAATGCAGATGCGGTTAAATTTGATTATATTTCATTTGAAGACGTATTAGCAAAAGGATTGAATGTTATGGATACCACCGCTTTTACTTTGAGCCAAGAAAATAAATTGCCAATTATTGTTTTTGATATGAATAAAGAAGGTAATCTATTAAAAGTATGTAATGGAGAAACCATAGGAACAACGGTTACAATATAATTTTGTTTCACGTTTCACGTTGTTATTGTTCTTAACTTGAAACCTGAAACCTTAAACTTGAAACAAAAAAATGACAGAAGAAATTAACTTTATTTTAGACAGTGCAAAAGAAGCTATGGAAGGTTCTGTTGCCCATTTAGAAAAAGAATTTTTAAATATTAGAGCCGGAAAGGCTTCACCTCAAATGCTTGGCGGTGTTTTTGTAGATTATTATGGATCGCAAACACCTCTTTCTCAAGTGGCTAATATTAATGCCGCAGACGCAAGAACATTAACCGTTACCCCTTGGGAAAAAAACATGTTACACCCTATTGAAAAAGCAATTA
>JACCDH010435209.1_pt1 | contig 13240 bp, 11 predicted proteins | sample 7442481 | NCBI WGS metagenome assembly JACCDH01 (sample SAMN15323433, study PRJNA562643) | freshwater metagenome | isolation source: river surface water | place: USA:Blue River Watershed | collected 2017-08-15
AGTATCAGCTCAAGGAAGAACTCTACAACTGGCGTAATGATGTGCGGCCACGCGTGGTTGGCAAATTTGATGACACCGGCGAGTGGAGCAATACGCGCCGCAGCGGTCATGGCGAATGGCTGCTGCCCGGCACTTATGAACTCAATCCAACGCAAGTCGCGCGTGCGATTGCGTCGCGCATTTCGAAATACTTTGCCGGTCATCCGGTCGAGCAGCGCGTGCGTGAACGCATTGCCTATCTGGAGTCGCGCGAAGCTGTCCTGAAAGTCAGCACTGGATCGAATCCGCAAAAAGATCGCACGCCGTATTTTTGCTCGGGTTGTCCGCACAACACCTCAACGCGTGTACCCGAAGGCAGTCGCGCACTCGCCGGTATTGGTTGTCACTACATGGCCTTGTGGATGGATCGTTCCACTTCCACCTTCACGCACATGGGTGCCGAGGGTACGACCTGGATTGGTCACGCGCCCTTCACCACCGAGCAGCATGTGTTCGCCAATATTGGTGACGGTACTTACTATCACTCGGGTCTGCTCGCGATTCGTGCCTCAGCTGCAGCCAAGGTCAATATGACCTACAAGATTCTGTTTAACGATGCGGTCGCCATGACCGGTGGCCAGACCCATGACGGCCCGCTGGATCCTGCGACGATTTCGCGTCAGGTCGCTGCTGAAGGTGTGACGCCGATTGTTGTTGTCACCGATGAGCCAGACAAATATCCGGCCAGTACCAACTGGGCGCCGGGCGTGACGATACGTCATCGCAGCGAACTCGATGCTGTGCAACGCGAAATGCGCGAAGTCAAAGGTGTGTCGGCCATCATCTATGACCAGACCTGCGCATCCGAGAAGCGTCGTCGCAGGAAGCGCAATGCCTTTCCTGATCCGGCCAAGCGTGCTGTGATCAATGAGGCGGTGTGCGAGGGTTGTGGTGATTGCAGCGTTAAATCAAATTGTCTGTCTGTCGAGCCACTGGAAACCGAATTCGGTCGCAAGCGTCAGATCAATCAATCCAGCTGTAACAAAGACTTTTCTTGCGTGACCGGTTTCTGTCCGAGCTTTGTCACGGTTGAAGGTGGACAGCTGAAGAAACCTAAAAAAGCTGCGATGAAAGATGCGAGCGGTAGTGCAATTTCTGCTATGTCGCGTGCAGCAAAACTCAGCGCACCGCAATTGCCTTCGCTGGGCGAGCCCTTCGGCGTGCTGGTCACGGGAATTGGCGGTACAGGCGTGGTGACGGTTGGCCAGATTCTGGCGATGGCAGCGCACGTTGCTGGCAAGGCTTGCAGCGTACTCGACATGAGCGGCCTCGCACAAAAAGGCGGGCCGGTGATGTCGCATGTGCGTCTGGCAGAAAAAGATGATCAGATCCACTCCACGCGCGTCGGCACCGGTGCGGCTGATCTGGTGATTGGCTGTGATGTGATTGTTGCTGCGAGCAAGGACGCGATTGCACGTATGGGCAGTGGCCGCACGCATGCGGTCATCAACTCCACACTTGCGCCGACAGCCGCGTTTGTCAAAAATCCGGATTGGGTTTACCCAGACGCCAGCGCTGCCGACAATATCCGCAAAGCCTGTGGTGATGAAGCCGTCGCTGCTGTCGATGCCGGCAAGATCGCGACCACCCTGATGGGTGATGCGATTGCGACCAATATGTTTATGCTCGGATATGCGTTCCAGCGCGGCTGGGTGCCACTGTCCGAGCAGGCACTGTTGAAAGCGATCGAACTCAACGGCGTCTCTGTCGATTTCAATCAGCAGTCATTTGCCTGGGGTCGTTTGGCAGCCGACAATCTGGAGGCGGTCGAGAAAGAAATGAAGGCGCTCTCACCAGCACAGGTGATCGAATTCAAGCGCGCGCCTACGCTGGAAGAAATCATCAAGCGCCGCACAGCCTTTCTGACGGATTATCAAAACGCGGCCTATGCGGACAGCTATCGACAGTTCGTTGAGCAAGTGCGCGCTGCCGAGAGCAAATTGGTATCGGCCGGGCAAAGCTTGCGTTTGACCGAAACCGTCGCACGTTATTTTTTCAAGCTCATGGCGTACAAGGATGAGTACGAAGTCGCACGTTTGCACAGCGATCCTGCATTCAAACAAAAAATTGCAGGTATGTTCGAAGGAAATTATTCGATCAAATACCACCTTGCGCCGCCACTGCTGTCAGATCGTGATGCGAACGGTCATTTGATCAAGCGTCAGTTCGGTAGCTGGGTCGGTATGGTGTTTCCGCTGCTGGCAAAACTGCGCTTCCTGCGAGGCAGTTTTCTGGATCCGTTTGGTCATACTGAAGAGCGTAAGAGTGAACGTGCTTTGATCGTTGAATATCGCAACACCATTGCAGCGCTGCTGCCGGCACTGAGCAGCGAGAATTTGTCGCAGATGGTGGAGCTGGCCAGTGTTCCGGAAGACATCCGGGGTTATGGTCATGTGAAAGAAAGGCATTTAAAAAATGCCAAGCAGAAGGAGGCCAAGTTGCTTGATGCTTTGAAACCGGCAACGAAGTCAGTGCCGGATTCGGGACGGCACGCAGCTTGATTCCTGAATTGGTTAATTTAAATTCACGAATAAAAATTTTTTAGGTATGCAACAAGCCGCTGGATCCCAGCTTTCCCCCAGCTTTCGCTGGGGCGGTGGCTGGGGCGGTGGCTGGGGCGGTGGCTGGGGCGACGGATTTTATAGCCAGTGGCCTAAATATCTTCATCCCGGCGAAAGCCGGGATCGAGCGTCTTTCGCTTATGTACCAGCTGTGTACTCACGATAGCCATTCGCCCGCAATTCACACGCCGGACAAGTGCCACAGCCATGACCCCAGTCATGCAATACGCCCCGTTCGCCCAAATAGCACGTGTGCGTATCAGTGCGTATTAAAGTCACCAGTGGCTCGCCACCCAAATCGCGAGCAAGCTGCCAGGTCGCTGCTTTGTTCAGCCACATCAGGGGTGTTTGTAGTGACAGCGTGGTTGCCATGCCGAGCTGCAGCGCTGATTCGAGTGCGCGCAGACTTTCATCACGACAGTCCGGATAACCTGAGTAATCTGTCTCGCACATGCCGCCTACAATCACATCGAGACCGCGACGATAGGCCAGCGCTGCTGCGACTGTGATAAACAGCAGATTGCGACCTGGCACGAAGGTATTCGGCAAACCATTCGCTTGCATCGTAATCGCCGTATCACGTGTGAGGGCGGTATCGGAAATTTTTCCCAGCAGCGAGAGATCGAGCAGATGATCTTCACCAAGCCGCTTGTGCCATTCAGCATTCAATGTGCGTAGGGATGACAAAAGAGCGGGTCGCAGGCTGAGCTCGACCGCATGTCGCTGACCATAGTCAAACCCCAGTGTCTCGACGCGCGCATAGCGTGAAAGTGCCCAAGCCAGACAGGTGGTCGAATCCTGACCGCCTGAAAAAAGCACCAGTGCTGAAGAACTCATTTTTTTATAATTTTTTCTATCGTTTGCTCAATTGAATCGCCGCTGGGTTCGGTAAAACGCAGACGCACAGGGAACCATTCTTGGGTTGGCGCGAGCCAGATATCGACTTGTCGCCCACTGCCGGAGTCGCCCGGTACATGCGCGACATGCAGGGTATCCACTTCGCCGATACTAGTGCGAAGTCGTTGTTTGTCTTTCACCTGAAACGTCCAGGATTCGCCGCCGCGATGGCCAGCGACAAAAAATTTCCAGCTTGAGCCGGGAACGAAACTGCCCGGGCGAGCACGTGCGATCGATAGCAATTGCCAGATCACGCTGAGGCGGTCTTGTTCACCGCCCTGAATTTTGTAAGGAGGAACATCACCCGCAAAATTGATCTGGCCCGCCCGACGGTCAAAGACAACAGACACAGGTTCTTTGCGTATGCGTTTCAGCAAAAAATTCGTCGGTACCAAGCCGCTGCGATCAATGGCACCTTCGCTTTTCTCCGACATGAGCTGCCCTGTTAGCTGAGTGGACGTATCAAAAATCAATCGGTATTGTTTTGCATCGGCTTGCCAATCGATTTGGCCGCTGCCCTCGACGGAGAGTCCTTTGATGTCGGCACGCAGCCGGTACTGCAACTGACTCGATGGCGGTGGATTGCCTATGGTGTTGTCTTGTGCGTGCACCAATCCCAGGCTTAACAGCACGCCTGTCGCCAGCATCGAAAATTTTTTCAGCATGAGCATCATGTTGTTTTCTTTTGGTGAGATTTTCGGTACGTCGGTGTTTATTTTTTTTCCAGTTTCGACAAGGTTAACCCAAGCGATGTGCCTTTACGATCCACGTACATGATTTTGACCGGATACCAGTCCTGCCCGGGTGCGATCCAGACTTCGAGCTGGTAGTCGTTGCCGCCGTCAGGTCTTATCATGCTCATATGCCATGCATCGGTTCGGCCCTGCCCCAGGGCAATGGGTTCCATTCCGTGTACCGTCACACGCCACGGATCGGCAGTGCGGCTACCGGCGATGATCAGCTCGAATGACAAGCCTGCTTGCAGTTTCTCAGGATTGCCGCGCGCCAGACCGGCCAGTTGCCAGAACACGCTGCCACGATCCTGTTCGCCGCCTTTGACAGCGTAGTTGTTGGTCGAAGCCGAGAAACTGATCGTCTGACGCTCCCGATGAAAATGCGTATTGGTCGATGACTTTCCCAAGCGCTTTTCCGTATAAAGCTCTGGCAGGATACCGACCTCGCCGAGGCGACCTTCGCTACGATAGCTGAGCACGGATAAAAACAATACCGATGCCTCACCGGTGATTGAGTACTGTCGGCCGTCATGCAGCCACTTCACCAGACCCCGACCCTCGACCTTGCTGCTGCCTTTGATGGCGACTGCGTCATAGCTGAGATCGGCGGAGGGCGGCAGGCTGATGCGAGAGAACAGGCGCGGTGTATCTGCCGTAGCCGCGGGGGCAGGTGCGAGTGCTGCAGGTGGTGCATCAGGTTGCGTTGGTGTTGGCGCTGGCTCTGGTGCCGCACGAGTTTGTGAGTGACTAGACTGCGATGTTGTATGCGCTTGTGTCGGGCCAGGTTCAGGTGACGCGGGCGCTTCTGGCGGCGGCGCGGCTACCGTTGTTGCTGCAGTTTCAGGTACTGGGTCGGCGGGCTTGGTGGTGTTATCTGAAGGCATCGCAATCGCTGGCTCGATGACGGTGGGAGCTGCAGCTTCGTTTGCGGTCGGCGGCGGGCTTGTTACCGGAGCATCCGGCGCGCGCGGTGGCGATTTTTCCGAAGCGGGCGTTACAGAGGGAGGCTGGTCTGGTATGGCCTCCTGGATTGGAGGCCTTGTCGTGGTTTGCAAGCTGACTTCGATCAGGTCTTCTTGGTCATCAAGCAGCGATACCAATGCAAGACTGTCTTTAGCCCATTGGATAACAAACAGATGTGCCAGCACGGACAAGAGAAGAATCAGCAGCGCGAATCTGGCATTGCGGCCGGATGGCAGCAACGAATAAGTGAATGGGTCACGCGCGGACATCCCGCTAGTTTACCGGTGTCAAATGAGGTGCGCTTGTTTGATTTAACGCCGCAGAGAATCATCGGAGTCGGGTCATCATGATCCGATCTGTTACCCTTTTGCTGAAAAGGACGGCATCGGCCGTTCTGATGATACCGCTTTGGGAGATGCGTAATGTCCAGCAATGACACGGATGGTTTGCCGGGAGCCGGCGCAATGAACGATACCCTTGAATTTGTGCGCAATATGTGGGGCGCGATGAAAATACCCGGCATGTCCATGCCATCCATGTCACCCGATGACATCAACAAACAAATTACCGATCTCAAGGCTGTCGAGTCCTGGTTGCAAATGAATATGAACATGTTGCGCACCACGATACAGACACTGGAAGTTCAGAGCGCCACCCTGTCTGCGATTCAGACCATGGGCCAGAGTTTTTCACATGCCGGTACCAGCCGACCCGCGGCCGAGAGCAAGTCAGCATTCGAGTCCCCGTTTGAGAAAACTGCCGAAAAGACGGATAAATCTGCATCGGGTATGCCGGACACATCGGCATTCGCAGCGCAGTTTGCCAATCCCGCTTTGTGGTGGAACACGGTGCAGGATCAGTTTGCGCAAGCCGTCAATCAGGTCGTGACACCGACCAAGAAACCTGCCAGAAAAAAAGCAGCGCCAAAAAAGAAAGCCACCGCGGCAGCAAAAAAAACCACAGCCCCGCGCGGTACGAAAAAAGCCAAAATCTGAGCTTTCAGCGCCTCTGTCGAGCGGCCTCGGTTAGCGAAGTTTGGTCAGTGCCCTCATTTGCGCGCCAGTTGTTTCAGGCCGCGCATCAATGAACCCAGCACGGGTAGTTTTTCGTAGAGTTCTTCTGCTGCATCCCAGTAATCGCGATGAAAATTTGCCTTGCCGTCAGGGCCGAAGCGAAGATGCGTGGCGCCGCGTATGCATTGCTCTGCTGCAGAAAAGCGTTTCATTTGAAACAGAAAATCCCAGGTCAGAAAAGCCTGATCACCTTGCAGTACGTGGTTCGTCACGACAAAGCGTGGACTATCGACTTGTTCGAACATGTGCGAAAAAATTCGTACGACGTCGGCCAGACCGCGAACTTCGTTAAAGGGATCCTTGAAAAAAACGTCCTCGCTATACACCTGCGCTAACTGACTGACATTGCCAGTATTGATGGTTTCAAAAAAGCGGATCAGTTTTTGCAGGTCATCTTCGTGATTCATAGACCGGTCACTTTGTGAATCAGTGAAAAATACCAGCGATAGGGCAAAAGCCTAGCCATTCTGAGCCAATTCGTAAAGCCTTTGGGAAAATGGATATGGAAGATACCTTTCTCCATCCCTGTTACGATTTCCTGCGCCGCCCGTCCGGCACTGATCAGGCCCGGCATCACGAAATTATTTTGCGCAGTCGCCGGTGTGGCAACGAAACCGGGATTGATCATGTACACCGCATGGCCGCGGGGATGCAGATCGAAGTACAGTGATTCGCACAAATTGATCAGTGCCGCTTTGGTTGGGCCATACACCAGCGCCTTGGGCAAACCCGAATAGCCAGCAACCGATGAGACGATGCCGATCCCGCCGCCACCGTTTTCCTGACTCAGTAGAATTGGCAGCATCGCATCGATGCAGTGAAACACACCGCGCAGATTCACATCCAGCAACTGATTCACAACCGCCATATCAAAGGTGTCAACACGCATTTCATTGTAGGCGCCGGCCACAATCAGCATCAGATCCAGTCCGCCCCATTCTGCAAGCAGCTGATCGCGTGCGGAAATCACTTGTGCATGCCGCGTCACATCCAGCGGCAGCACTAGCGCCTGTGGATGGGTGTTCGCTATTTGTTGGAGTGCGTCTGCCTTGCGTGCCGAGATCGCGACGCGCGCGCCTTTTTCGAGCAGCAGCTTGGCCGTCTCGGCACCGATGCCGGTCGATGCGCCAATGACCCATACCCGCGCGCCGCGCCAGTCTCGGATGCGCCGATTCATGCCGCGCTCTGCAGGCTCATACAGCATCGTCTGCGCGTCGTGTAACCGCAGAGCCTGAGGAGCTTGCGTCATCACTGCGGCCTTTTGCGAAATGACAGGGTGACTTCGCCCAGCCGTATGCCAAATTTGCTCATGACCGCGCGGTTGATCATCACGTTCTCATCCATCTGGTACATCCAGTCATCGAAATTGACGTGATAAACCTTGCCATCGACAGGCAGTGCCAGCACATACTTCCAGTTCAGTGTATTGCCACCGGTGGTGCCATCAGCCTCACCGATCACATCACCTGCCGTGCCGATGTAGCGGTTCTCGCCCACTTTCTTGAGGGTCCACACGCGTTTTTGCGTGGTGCCGTCCGAGTAAGTGAAATCTTCATCCAGCGTGCCCGTGTCACCGTCCCAGCTGCAATGCATCACCACGGTAAAGCGCTTGACGACTTTGCCCGAGCGATCCTGAAACATGCCCCAGGCATCCACGGTGCCATTGAAATAGGTTTTCAGGTCGAGCGCTGGCTGCTCGGCGGCGTAATCAGCGGGCGTCATTGTTGTCCCGCAGCCAGCAACAGCGATTGCCAGCGCAAGGCTGATTGATCGTATCCATGCATTCACTATCCATCTCCATAATTTTTATTGTGGTGTTGTCTCGGATTTCAGTTTCACACTTGCTTCAGTGGTGAACGCCACAGAAGCAAGCCTGCCGCCACTTTCAGTCCACATGGCAGTAACGCATACCCAATCACCAAAGCTCGTAATCCTTCCTCACTTGCATGACCGGGCGCATAACCCAGCCAGTCCAGCAAAGGCAATGCAATTCCTGCAGCGAGTGCCAGATTGAGCTTGGTCATCCAGCTCCAAAGCCCAAAGTACGCGCCCTCGCGTTGTCCGCTATGCCCTGCCGCCCCTATCACGCCGGCCAGCAAGGCGGGTGGTAAAGCCAGATCTGCGCCCAGGGCCGCACCAGACAACACACAAATCACCGCAAACGACACCAGCGCGCCACTTTCAAGCTGTGCCGTCCACACGAAAGCACTCACAGCAAGCAGCATGCCCGCCAGCCAGGCATTGGCTTCACCGATGTGCATGGCCAGCTTCGCCCATGCGGGTAATGCCAGTGCGGCGGCAAAGAAATACAGCACCAGAAATAAGCCAGCATATTCCGGCAGCTGCAGTCCGTCTGAAGCAAAAAACATGAACAACGTGGCAGGTATCGCAGCTGCAATGCCATTCACGGCGAATACGGCAAGCAGCCAGCGAAACTGTCGATCACGCAAGGGCAGCATGACCGAGTGCGCTGGTGCATTCTCTACTTTGCGCAATGATGCGCGCGGTGCAAAGCGCAGTAGCACAAAAGTCGTGACCGCCAGCAGTACGATAAAAACAACCGACAATCCGGCCATGCCTATCACCATCGGCAGTGCCGCTGCCATCACCACACCGACTAGTGCACAGGCCTCACGCGTTGCGGTGAGTCTTGCGCGCTCGCCGCGTTGCTGCGTGAGACTCGCGCCCCAGCTATTGTGTGCAATTGTCGCCATGCTGAAGCCCACATAGACCACGAGCAAACTCAAACCAAACCACAGATACAAATAATTCGTCGACATCAACGGTGGATGAAACAGCGCCAGATAGCCTGCGCCCAGCGGCAACAGTGACATCAGCACGAAGCCGGCATGACCCCGCGTCAAAGCCGCTCTGTCCATCCAGCCACCCAGCGCCGGATCAATGAAGGCATCAAACAATCTCGCGGCCAGTAACAGACTGCCGACTGCGGTCAATGACAATCCCAACGTGCCCGCATACAGCTGCGGCACCACCACATACACAGGTAGTGCCAGCAGCGAGAGTGGCAGTCCGAACAAGCCGTAGGCAAATAACTGCCTGAGGGAGAATGTCATTCGGAATTTCTCTGCCTACTCAACGCGGCACCCGTTCATTTCGTGCTTAATAAAAGCTGACGCAGTTTCGGCGCGGACGTTTTCGGATGTAACCAGATACCAAAAAATGCAGGACCGAATTCCGGATCGGTAATATCACCGATGGATTTACCATTCAAAAAAAAGCGTGATGGCTGACCAGGTGAAAAAACCCCCGTAAGTTGATAGCCTTCTTCCACATTCGGGAAGATTTTTTTCATATCCGCCAGCCATTGATCGTGTTGTGCGTTGGTGCCTATCCCCAGTTTTTTTATTTCATCAATACTGGCGATGGCAATTTTTTCACCATACAGTGTTCGTGTGTACTCGAGCTCAAGAGCAAAACTATGGCTCGCCCATCCTGTCGCGGTGACTTTTGTTTTGTCACCCCACAGTCGTGCTTTGTAGATGCTCAGGCCAAACCAGCGATACAAGCCCTGCCCGACCAGCGTGGCATCCGGCAGTGCTTGTCGCACATAGGCGGGCGATGATTGCGCAATTGCTGCCACCGGCAGCAGGAATGCAATCAGAGTCAGCAAGAAAATACGTTGGTACATCGTTTTCATCACTGTTTCTGTAATGTGAACTGATACAGATCGATACTGCCGGCACGGAATCCCGCTTCACAGTAGGACAGATAAAAACGCCACGTTTGAATGAAGGCAGCATCAAAGCCCTGCGCTGTTACTTCGGGCAGAGTTTCCATGAAGGCCGCATGCCAGCGTTCGAGTGTGCGTGCATAGTCCAGACCAAATGGGAGTTCATTAACCACTTTCAAGCCATGACGTTCTGCGTGAGCGCGAAACACTGATGGTGACGGCAGCATGCCGCCAGGGAAAATATATTGCTGAATGAAGTCAGTGCCGGTGCGATAGCGCTCGAACAGCGCATCATCAATCGTGATGGTTTGTATGCAGGCGCGCCCGCCGGTTTTCAGTCGTTGCGCGACACACTCGAAGTAGCTATCCCAATAGGCTTCGCCGACAGCCTCGAACATTTCGATTGATGCAATCGCATCAAATTCACCCTGAACATCACGATAATCCTGCAGCTTCAATTCGGTCTGTTCGGCCAATCCTGCAGCTTGCAAGCGTTGCCGGGCGAATTCCAGTTGTTCGGTTGAGAGCGTCAGACCGGTCAGCTGCACGCCGCGAGTCGCAGCAAGCTCGGCAAAGCCTCCCCAGCCGCAACCGATTTCCAGAATACGGCTGCCGGCACTCACGTGCAGTTCGTCATAGATGCGCTCGTATTTGGCGGTTTGAGCTTCTTGCAGCGTTGCCTGCGGCTTCACAAATAGCGCGCTTGAATATGTCATCGACGGATCGAGCCACAGTCGATAAAAGCGGTTACCGATATCGTAGTGCGCATGAATATTGCGACGACTGCCAGCGCGCGAATTGCGGTTGAAAAGGTGGCGGATGCGATAAACCAGGCTGCCCCACCAACTGCCATAAATTGCTGTCTCCAGTGCATTGCGGTTGTAGATGAAGAGCTTGAGCAGACCGGTCAGGTCATCGGTATGCCATTGCTGGCTGATGAAGCTCTCGGCAAATCCGATATCACCGGATTTCATCACGGCGACGCAGGGTTCCCAGTTCTTGAGTGTGAGGGTGACCGGTGCGCTGTCATCGCCAAAATGCAGCACATTGCCATCTGGGCATTTCAATTTCAGCGAGCCATGCTCAAGCCGGCGCAACATTTGCAGCACAATGCGCGCCTGTGTCGGCAGCGTGGCAGATTGAAGATAGCTGCCGGCAATTTCATCATTGAGGGCGCGTGAGGGGGACAGTGGTTTATTCATCGGCTCAGTGAAGAAGAAGGTGGCAATGGTTTGCTGAAGAAAGGCACGCGTTTGATGAACAGTCGCAGCGCCTGCCAGTGAATGCGGGCAATCACGCCGATGGTCATCAGCGGATGACGCAGAAAGGCTTCGGTCGCGCTGGCATTGGAGAGCGGTGACAGCACACCGGAGACACTGGTGAGCAGTAACGGGCCTTCATTGTCGTCATAGTCAATGCGTGCCACGATACGCTCGATATTGTGGCTATCGATGGTTTGTGTGGTACGCATGAAGCGAAAACGGTAACTGCCTTCGACAGCACAGAACGGCGATACGTGAAATACTTTTTTCGCCGTCAGCGATACACCCCAAGGCATCACGTTGCCAGTGTCCAGCAGATAGCAATGACGTTCGCCGAAGGTGTTGTTCACTTCGCAGACAATCGCGCGCAATTCGCCATTGCGCCGGTGGCAGTACCAGAACGACACCGGATTAAAGACATAGCCCAGTACCCGTGGAAAGGTTTGCAGCCAGATCTCGCCATCGGCATCTTCAACCTGCTCGCTTTTGAGCAACTGATCTATCCACTGCAGAAGCGGCGTTTTGCCATCACCGTGATCGCGATCGTAGAAGGACATCAGATTGAAGCGATTGCGTGAACACAAACGACTGGGCAGTGCCGTATCACCCAAGGTACGCAAAGGCAACATCAGTGTGAACACACCGTAGCTGAAGGTGTTTTGTGCCGGGCGCAAGCGACTGTGTCTGACCTGACCCATACTTAACAATGCCTGCTTGGGTAGCTTTTGCATTATGGCCTCCGTCACGCAGCGCGGCGCGCTTGCAACTGCGCTTGTTGTTCGATCGCGCTGGCGACCGATAAGCCGGATTTGAGCCCGTCTTCATGAAAGCCGTAGCCGGTCCATGCGCCGGCGAACCAGGTATTGCGTTGACCCTGAATGCTGGGCAGTGCCTGTTGCGCAGCAATGGCGGCGCTGTCGAAAACCGGATGCGCATAGTCAAAGCGACCCATGACGCTGGCGGGATTTGGTTCGGATAAAGGATTGAGTGAAACGATCACTGGTGTTCTGCAAGGCAGTGGCTGCAGCATGTTCAGCAGATAGTGCACGCAGACGCGCGGCTCTTGAGTACCGGCACTTTCATAATTCCAGGCCGACCAGGCTGATTGACGCGCGGGCAGGCAGCTGGCGTCAGTGTGAAGTACCGCGTGGTTAGGCTGATAGCCCACCGCAGAAAGAATTTTTTTCTCTTCCACGCTGGCATCGCTGAGGATTGCGAGGCTTTGGTCGCTGTGGCAGGCAAGCACGACCTGGTCGTACATGAGACTGCCCATGGCGGAATCCACTTTTATTTGCCTCTGTGCGCCGAGATCGACGCGCGATACGGATTTGACCGGTGTCTTGAGATATTTGTTCGTGATCTCTTTGAGCAGTTGGATCACATAATGTCGCGCACCGCCCGTGACGGTATGCCATTGCGGTCTATCGCTCACCTGAATCAATCCGTGGTTATGGCAAAAGCGCACGAAGGTCGCGAGAGGAAAGGCGAGCATCTGCTCGGTGGGACAAGACCAGATGCATCCGGCCATGGGCAGCAGATACCAGTCGCGGAATTCCGTGCTGTACTGGCGCTGAACAAGAAAATCACCGAGCGGCATGTCATCCATCGTGCTACCACTTCGGGCCATCTGCGTTGTTTCGCGATTGAAGCGAAGAATGTCTTTGATCATTCGCAAAAAGCGCGGATTGAACAGGTTGCGCCTTTGCGCGAAGACGGTGTTCAGGTTGGCACCGGCCCATTCAAGCGTGCGTGCGCCGGGCTGATCCGAGAGTGGCAGTTTGCAAGAGAAGGACATGTCGCTGGCCGAGGTATTGACTTTGATGTCGTCAAACAGCCGGACAAGATTCGGATAGGTGCGGTGATTAAAAACGAGAAAACCCGTGTCCACACCGAAGGTTTTGCCCTCGACGGTGATGTCCACGGTATTGGTGTGACCGCCAAAGTAATCGCCGGCTTCGTACAGCGATACTTGGTGTCCCGTGCGGGCCAGCTGCCACGCCGCTGAAAGTCCGGAGATTCC
>JACCDH010597748.1_pt1 | contig 13235 bp, 9 predicted proteins | sample 7442481 | NCBI WGS metagenome assembly JACCDH01 (sample SAMN15323433, study PRJNA562643) | freshwater metagenome | isolation source: river surface water | place: USA:Blue River Watershed | collected 2017-08-15
GACGCGGGGGCTTGTAGGATTGCGTAGGGGAGCCACCAGCGGGTACATCATATGCAATACACCGCTTGTCTGATACAACACCACCCGTTGCGCCCTTACACGTGGATTCATAAATAGCATTGTATTCATCTAGTGCTGTCAAAAATGCTGCAATATCAACACCGCTCCCTGCAAATGATTCGCGTGAGCTCCAGCCCACCACACGCCATAATAGTAGTATAATCAATATAATTACTGTTATAGCAATCGCGTATTTCATACTACACCTTCTTACTGTAGTCCTCGGAAAATCACATATGCTGTCTGAGCGTAGCCCGTTTATCCGCCTTTGCCGTCCGTGCCGCCTCCCGCATATCCAAATGCCGCTGCCCACTCTCCGCAGCTCCGCCCTCAAAGCACTCAAAGAGCGCATCGGTCGGAGAGCGGACCTTCTTGAAGACCGTCGGCTTCCGCTTCAAGGTGTATTCGCGTAGCACAGGCTGTGGGCACTTTGCATCTACGGTTGTCCCAGTCGCCGCCACAGTTCCATCGGCCTTCACAGCATTTACACCTGTAACTGCAGCCGCCACAGCCGCCGGCAACTCCTCGCTTGAAGGCCGGCAACACCCCAAACAGCCCGCACCACACCCCTTATAGGACGAAGCCTCTGCACCATTACCCCAGCCTTTTGCTGTACATAGATTTGCTGTAACAGTCGTCGCAATCGTATCGCGTTCCGTGGGCGTTCCAAATATACGGTTTTTCAACGTCTTTATAATTCCTTGCTCATCGCCATTAAATGTTGCACACGTGTAACTTTTAGGGATTTTGACAGACGGATATTTTGTATTAAATTCTAGCGCAGCAGCCCCCTTATAGTCAGACGATGATAATAGGTACGGTATATTATATTTATAATCCAGTGACACTGTTGTCAAGTGCGTGTTCATAGCACTTTCATACGCATTGAATTTTTTAACAATGCCATCATACAAATCATTTTCAAAATCTGGCAAGGCGCTGCAAAATGCCGCCGTGAGATTTTGTCCCGCAGTTAAATTCTTGGCGGCATCTGCTTCCGTTGGTGTATCATCTAATAATGGAAGCACGCTCTTAACATACATTTGCGACAGCAAACATGTATTTACTAAATACCCGCCTTGTGAAAACCGCCCGTAATTTGTCACACAATCTTGCGCTTTTTCACTCAACTCCCGCACACCACCACTAAAAGTCGTCTTTGTTAGCGATACGGGACTTGCACATAAAGTTCCAATTGGCACACCCAAAGGACCCATTAGGGCCCCCGTAGCAACCGAACTTGCCGCTCCACTATCGGATGATGACGAGCCAATGAACCCATCAATGGGCTGCTGGGAGCCAACAAACCCATCCGTAAAAAGCCCCCACAGCATCTTCAATATCCAAATTGCAATTCCAAACATTGTCATTATAAGTGTGCCAATCATTGGTAGGCCAATAAATAGCAATATCAATATTAATATAATACTCATTACAGTACCCACGTATTACTTTATCTACAGATTTTCTAAACTTATGCCCGCACAATCTCAGGATACGCCGCCGTCAAATCAGCCAGCACCGCAGCCGGCACACACGTCGGTGCAGAAAATGACTGCCCAGCCAGCAAGAAATAGACCCAATCCAGACCCCGCTCGCCCATATTCTCCAAGAATTGTATGTAATCCCGTCCGGGGATCGTCAGCCATTTCTTGAAGAGGTCGCGTAACTTCGGCGACATTCCTGCACGAAATCCCTCGCACATATACATAACTGTCAAGAGCTGGAAGAGGTCACGCCCCGTCTTCGGGCACGGGTCGCTCATAGGAAAAAATCCCGTGGCATTCACCAAGGTCCGCCGACCCGACCCTGCGCACGCAAATCCGAAATCCACCAACTTCACCGACCACCGACCTCCCACACATACCAAACGGTCCGCCCACGCCACCTCCAGGCCGTCCCCAGCACATAAAATCACGTTGTTTGTCTTCAAATCACGATGATTCATATCCAACCGCTCCCCCAATATCCATAATAGTACCCCCACTTGGCCTAACACACTCACCACATCCGCCTCCGTCAATGTACCCGAGGCCAGTAAATCACTAAATAACTGAATGTCCTGAAATGGAACCATCGTAAATACACCACGCCCAGTACGGGCATCACGGAAAATATCGCGTATTTCCGCCACTGCCCCCTGTAGTCCATATTCAGCTAATACAGTCCGCGCAGCGACCTGAAAAAATGCCTCACACGACAACGACTCGCCGTCCTTTGAGGATTTCTGGAAGAGCACCTCGGCCTCGGCCTTCTCAGACTCCACGAGTCCAACTCCATCATCTTCCACCACTTCCACCACCTCTACAAGTCCGTGACTCCCACTAAATGCTACCTCGCGCGGAGTTATAACACGATGCTTGTATAAATTCCCACACGTTATATGTAACTCTTGCACATCAGAATCAGCTAGAAGTACGGCTTGAGGCAAGAATCCATCACTCACATATTTCACACCCAAAAAAGGACCCGCATACGATATACCGTAGGGTCTCAAATTAACATAATCCATCTATTGTCCTCGGCTGATATATATCTCTAACGCGAGAATTCTTCAACAGCCGCTTCCATACGAGCCCGTGCTGGTGCCACGGGACCCATTGCGGGCACCGAAAGCCAGTACTCCGCCAACTCATTCGGGTGCTCCTGCTCGCTCGCCGAGAGTTGCCCGAAGTCGGCTTCAAACTCGGGCGGCGCAAAACTCTGCCACTCCCCGCTCTTCACATCATACCACGCCACCTTAATAGACCCTAGGGCAGGAGATTCTGGGCGAGTATAGATTGGCACTGTGACCCACCGCTGGCGCCATATGTAGAGTCCTGACCATAGCGTATCGGGATTGAAACGCCGGCGCTGTGCTAACTCCTCAGGAATATCGCCCGTGTAGGGCTCTAGCCCCCACACATCCGCATAGAGTCTGTTCCAAGCTGCCGCGTGATCGCGCTGATGAACGTGAATACACTCGTGTGTGAATGTCGTCTGGCCATTCGCCCCCTCCAGCTGGAAATACTGCGGGAAACACACAAGCCCCCCAGGGCGCGTATGGGGCATTCCACCATCCGCCGAGTTTGCCAGCGTTGCCACACGCAACCGCACAGGCATTCCGCGCTTCAGCCACCTGGGCATTGCCTCGCCGGCGACCATCATTTTGTACTGAAAGTCGGCCTCTGGTGCGCGTGGCGAGTAGTCCATTAGCCGTCGGGCCGCCGTGTTCGCCGTGCACGAAGCACACCGCCACCTGTAATTGTCCTGTGCTTCGGCCTCTTCAAGCGCAGCACGTGCCTCAGCTACACTCAAGGCGTAATACTCCCGTGGTACCTGTGGGGGCATAGGTGTTGCAACAAACGATTCGGTATTTCCCATTTATGATTGCTTAGAAATCACCAATGGGGTTTATGTGTGTTTATTTCTACTGTTTAGTGTCATAAGCATTTTTAGTTTTTTGACCTTTTAATATTGTCTTATCTTTAAGATATTTATCAATATTTTTCTGACAAGTGCTTACATTCATATTCTTATCGTTTTTTGATAACCGAACACAATTCTCTTTCATTAAATCCGTCCATCTATTCTCTTTGCTACCTTTTACGTATTTTGTCTTAGTTTTATCAGACTTGTTATTCAACCCAGCATTTATACCAAGAGTTGCATTTGCAGAGTTATGTCCAGTCTTTGATATGGAGGGCATCTGGATAAGTTCATATAGGTCCGCTTCAGTATTTACCTCACCATTCTTCAATATACGCGTAATAAATGGAATATCAATGTCAGCAGCACCAAATCCTTCAGTCATATACCGCCGCAAGAAATACACCACTGCCATAAATACGAGCGCATGTACAAGTACTGCCTGCACACTTGTCTTGCCGCTCATAAATACGCGCCGGCCAACTGCAGGAAGCGTCAGCAACAGACCGGGCTGTAATAGTACAAAAAGAATCATATAATGCAAGATTGACATACTAGACAGTTCTATTATACCTATTGTTTTTAGAATTTGAATCCACGAAGTGCGGCCATTGCCTGTGCCTGGGCAATGGATAATGGCATAGAACTAGCCATACGACCAGGGATTCCAGAACCAGACATCATACCAGGCATTCCACGCATTGCAGAACCAGACATCATACCAGGGATTCCAGAACCAGACATCATCCCACGCATTGCAGAACCAGACATAGTGGGGATAGAAATGTTAGGAACAATAGTCTTCACAGCAGTTAAAATAGAAGAAGGGGAAGCGGATGAACTCACCATTGGTACAACAACCTTCTGAAGGGTCGCAATCTGAGATGGAGATAACTGAGATGCCGACTGCTTCAACTGTGATACAACAGCAGGTGGCAAAGATGCCGACACGGATGTAATCGTTTTCTGCATCATAGTATTTAACTGTGCACGCTTATTGGCTAACATTTTCTCAATAGGCTCATATAACGCAATCTCGGCCTTCTTCTTTGCGAGGTCTGCAGATCTATTATCTAGAATCTTCTTGATACTTTCAGAGACACGCTTACCAGCGTAACGTTCTAGTGTTTCCTTATGAGACTTAACAGATGCTCTCAAGTTGTTAAGTTGTATAGTTACACGCTTTTCAATAGCATTGAACCGCTTAGGTTCAATAGTAGGCGCACCGAGCTCCTTTGCAAATGCCTCAGTCTCCTTCACAACAGTAGGGGATGCCGCGGTTGCGGCGAACCCCTCAAAGTACCCCCCGCGACGTAAAAAATGCAGCACCACAGCAAACACAAGCGCATGCACAAACACCGCCTGCACGCTCATCTTGCCGCTCATAAATACGCGACGACCTACCGCAGGAAGGGTGAGGAGTATGCCGGGCTGAAGCGCAATAAACAATAACATCATTGCAAGCACAGACATTATGTAGGTTCTACTATTATGCTGGTATTTTACGCATCAATTTCAGCTAACCGCTCGGCCTCCATAGCGAGCTCCAACTTCTCCTTCGCCGTTGCCTTCTTGCGCCGCAACTTCAACAGCGCCTCGTCGGCAAACCAGTCCGAAATCTTCGTCTGAACTTTTGGTGGCGCTGCTGGTCCACCCTTCATACCCTTAACAGTCCCCATTACTCCGTAACGAATCTCGCCCGTCGTCTCCTTCGCCGGTTCGCCACGTAACGTCATCTGTGTTGATCGGCCAGCCCCACCACCACCGGCCTTTGGCCCGCCACCCATGGCCTTCGGCCCACCCATAGCCGCCACAAACGCCCGCTTACTGTCCTCTGCAATCCGCGCCAGTGCATCGCCAAACAGGAGCTTCGCCGCCACATTCTCCCTCATTGCCACCCGCTTGTCCTCATCCAAGTTTCGCCATCCCTCAGGCAACAGCATCGGAGAATACCCTGGCATCTGCTCTAGCAGAATTCCAAACATCTGGCTAATAGGGTTCTTCAACCGGTGCTGGATGTAGTACTCATAATCCACTACAAGTCCCTTCTCGCGTACATACTGCGGGGTCTCAATGCGCTCGCCCTGGAGTTTCGCCGCAATCTGTCCAATCGGCGGCCGCACATACACGTAAGGGAGTCGGTCCCCCGCAGCCGGCGCATTCCCTGGGTCACGTGCCTTAATGCGGTCTGCCAACACCTTGTGCGCCGGTGGCGTACAGGCATACTCGGCCTTCAGTGACTTCGTAATAATCAGCTGGCCCATCTTCGTCCGACCCTCCACCAAGTCCGCCACGCCCCGCCGCACAATCTCCGCCGCCCCCACCACATCCCGCTTTTCCAGCACCGTGTTCATCGCCGCACCATATACCGTCTTCACAATCGGCGCATTTCCACGACGCTTAATTGAGATACCCATATACTTATACACAAAGTCATCGGGCTTCTTTTCATTCTCAAACATACGGCCGGCATACAGCTTCTTACTGAACATCAGCAGTGGGTCATACACTTTGTCAAACTCAAAGTCGTGAGGAGCCTTCAACACCTGTGTGACCAAGTGACCCGCCTCCCCCGTTAGCTCAATCGTCGCAATGCGCGACTCACGGCCCGTCAGCGCCTCGCCTGTTTCAGGGTTCAGTGGATTAAACTGCACAAACAGTGAGTCCGTGTCGCCATACACTACAGAACTCTTGCAGAAACTGTTCCCAGACCCGGGCCCGTAGAACCGCTCAATGACGGCCTTGGCGAACATAATCTGCTTGCGCCCGTAGCCCGTGACCGACGCGGCCAAGTGCTGGAGCCGCAGCTTGAACGTCTTACTCCCTAACTGTCCATACAGCGAGTTCGCCGTAATTTTGTAGGCATTCTGTTGCGCATCCAGGAGTGAAATCTTGAGTGGGTCCGTCTCCTTCGGAATCAGGGCCCGCGTCGCCTTACGGGCCGCCAGCAGACCCTCAATAATCAGCGGCACGGTCCCCTTTGCGTCCTGTGCATAACGGCAAATCCGCTTGCCGACCGAGATTTTTCGCGGGTCCTTTCGTGTATCCGTCGGGTCGGCCTGTAGCAAGTCAAACTCAATGTCCGTAAAGGGAATCTCGGTCGGCAAGTCGTAGTCCTCACTATCCCCACAGGTCCAGGCCGTCTTCATATAACGTCCCTGATGGTCGTAATCCTTCACCCACACCAGCGTATCGTGACTGATGTTCTCACTGACAATCGTAGAGGGATAGAGCGACGCGAAATCGGCCACACCCACGGGCGCCCCAAGCAGGCCCACCGTCGGCTCCAACACAATCGCACCCTCATACTTGTCCTCACCGCCACCCGCTGCACCGCGATTCGCTGGCGCAGGCAATACATGCACCGCCTGCCCACGACGGTACGCCTCCTTGAACATCAGCGACTCAATCTTAATGCCCTGGCCGCGCGTGAAGATGTAGCTCACAGGCACCGTACAAACATTTGCCATTGACATTGACGTATTGAAGATTTCCAGCTTGTAGTACAAGTCCAGCACCAGGTCACAATCCTGTACGCAGTAGGCCGCAACACGAGCACGGTCCGCCGCCGTCCCTGTGTGGAGCTTGAAGAGCTCCGCGGGCGACACGTCGTCCTTCACAATAACCCACTGCGTCGCGTCCTTCCACGCCTCATCCTCAATGTCGTCCTCTGGCCGACCCACCCAGCGCACCCGCAACTCACCCTTCTTGTGCCCCAAGATAGGCATCTTCTCCGTCAGCGACTCCCCCGTCTCATCCAGCAGGCAGACGTAACGACCAGGGCGCGCATCGGCCCACGCACCCTTCACCTGCAACACGAGCTCCTCCCCCTCTCGCACAACCCCTAATAGCCCACCTGACATATACGTCTTGGTCACCTCGTCCAGCTTGTAAGACGGCAACGGCGTAGAGCGGCAGATGTAGAACATCACATCCACGCGCAGGCGACCCTGTGTGGCCCACATATACAAGTTCTTATCGCCAATCGCTGATGATGACAAGAACTTCTCCTCCAGTTTCATCTCGCCCCCGTCCTCTACAAGCCTATTCAAGCCCTGGATTTCCTCAGAGTATTGCACACCGAGTTCGTCCGCGCGGTCCCACAGATATTTCTCGTCAAACCCAAAGACGTTGTAGCCGATAAGAATATCAGGGTCCCGCTCGGTCATCCACGCACCCCACGCCTTAATCATTTCGGCCTCTGTGCGTGCCTCGTGAATCACCACGCCCTCCACCGGGTCACACGACGGCCACACGAAACAGTGCCGCTCCGTCTTCTCTGGCTGCCCCGCTACCGCCAACACAGTCCCAATCTGAATCACGGGGTCGCCGGCCAACGGCACACGGCCCACACGCCCCAGTGTGGCATCCAGGAACTGTGCGAGCCCCTTCACAGCATCGTCCTTGGGCTTCGCCGCATCACAGCCCTCCGCCAGTGCCCGCAGATTCGCCTCAGTCCCAAGCCACTTCCCTACTTGTTCGCGTGTAGGCCGAGCCCCACGAGGTTGGATGCGCGTCAGCGGTCCCTTTCCTTCAAAGGCGTCCTGTACGAGTCCCACCAACTCCTCGCCACCCAGATTAGCCCCGTGCAGACGCAAGTCCTTCGCCACTCGCATATATCCTTTCTTGGCCAACGGGAAATCGCCGCTCTCACTGAAACACTCAATATCCCAACTCGCCACCACGAAAGGTGCCACTGCACCCGCCGCAGGCCCCACATCCTGCCAATCACACTCCACCTGCATCCCCTCGTCCTCCGCCGGCATCTCTACACCACTAATTGTTACCCACCCACAAGGGTCAATCCCGCGCAAGTGGAAGAACCGCAGCATAGGATCCAGATTCGCCTCAAACACCTCAGGGGCCTCCTTAAAGGGCACACCGAGCTTCTTGCCGAACTTCAGGGCCGGCCTGGATGTCTCGTAGTCCAAGAAGCATCCGCGCAGGGCCCGAAACATTGATGTAGAGGCCACTGTAATGCGGGCGAACGGATACTTCTTCTCACGGTGATAGCCGAAGAACAGCTGCTTCTCCTCATAGGCCAGCTCGTACGTCTCGGGCCGCATCTTCACCTCCTTCAAGTAACGCCGAATGGCCTCAAAGGCGGCCCCACGGGATTCACGGGATGGGATGCGGATGTAGAAGAATGGCTTGAATCCCTTCACATCCACACGGACCGTATTGCCGGCCGCGGTTTTACCGAATAAATGTACAATCATCTCTTTGCGATGCGTCACGTCATATTGTTTTTTCTGCACACGACCCCCGAGGGAATCGTCAGATTCTGCACCAGAATCGTAGGCCACCTCGCGAGTTTCCCCGTCTTCCGCAATGACTGCTTCATCGCGGGTAAAGGTGTCCAGGATTTGGAATGTTAGGCTTGTTGGCTTGGATGTTGAGTGTGACATAACTCTTTGCTTGTAACGTCACGTATCTTCATTTAGGCAGCAGCGATGACATCAATTTTGTAGGGGAGCGTCCCGCTCCCCTAAAACCCCTACGGAGATAATAAGATTTAGTGGCCCTGTTCAGGGCCACGTAATTTGTTATATTATATTTATTGCATACACCACGCCCTAATAGTCAAACACTATTAGGATGTGTTGGGGTTTAAATTTGAGAAAATGTATCTAATAATATACAGACCACAAATGTCAGAGAAGCATACTATGATTTGCCGCTATTGTGGAGAGAACTTGGACGGTGGGGATGTGTATGAGGTCCTACGTGAAAACCATCCTGATGCGACGGACGAGCAGATTGTTAAGATGGCGAAGTCGTATGGTTGGACACGCGAAGCGCCCATCAGGTTTTCACACGAAGTTGTGGTGCAGCCTGATAGTCGCAGTGAGCCAGAATACACGGAGTGCCCTGCGTGTCGTGGTGTAAATCCGTGTGCGCCTGGACATTAAGCACGCCGGCGAGTCTGCTTGCGCTGCTTCTTCGCACCACCCTTATGAGTCTTGCGCTTGCCGATGCGCGCACGACGGGCGGCACTCTGCTGGGCTGCAAGTAGGATGGCTGCAGGGGCTGCGGCAGTGGCGAGCGAAGCGAGCACAGGTGATCCCGCGGCGTAGGTAGAGAGGCTTTCATAGAGGGAGCCGCCAATACGAGCACCGCCGGCCAGCACAGGAGGTGCCGCCTTACGGCTCCCCTCGCTCTCACCAGAGTCCAGGACTTCCGCACTAGGAGGCTCCGTAAAGGCCGGTGTGACGGGCTCTTCATATATATCGTCATTGTTCTCCTCATCCTCCTCCTGGCTAATAGGTCTGGACTTGGACTTGTCAGACTCGGCATTTAGGGCGGCCTGCGAGATTTCTGCGGGCTTTGCCGTGACACCCTTAGGGATTCCACTCAGTCCTGCCAGGCGCGTGGTGGAATTTAAGCTGGCCTTCAGGGAGGCGTTGGCTGAGCGAATGCTCTCTTCAGCAGTTGCAATAGGAATATTCATACTTGCAACATTTTTCGTGGCCTCCTCAGGAGATTTCTCGTTAGACGGGTTTTCAGCCTCCATCACAGAACCCTGGGGCGCGTTGTTCTTTAACATCTCTTCCATCGCATTCTCGTCGCGTGAATTCTGAATTTCTTCTGCCTCTAAGGAGCCGTTCTTGTTCTTCACGCTGACAACCGTAGGGAATGCATTGACTTCCATAGGGGAACCATCGGGCCCCTTGATATTATTGAGGAACTCCTGTATAGCCTCGCTCGTACCAGGCTCTTCAGATGCAAAGTCCATTTCCACCATTGGGGCACGGTTCGGGAGCTCCTTCAGCTTGTTCCATGTTTCCATATAGGAGTGACAATGAGGGCACCGGTTGGAAAATACTAGGACAAATGTCATTCCACAGTTCTTCATAATCTCCAGGGCATTGTCCGTGTCGGCTTCATTCCGGACACTAATACTCACATTGTTGAGCATCTTAGACTTGGGCTTTGACTTGGACTTGGACCTGGAATTGGACTTAGACTTAGACTTGCTGGTAACAGTCTTGTACGGGGTGACGCTACCATTGCGGCTGACGCTAATAATGGGCGGCATACTGCGAGAAAGGTTCTTCTTCGCCTTCTTGGCCACCTTTCCACCACGATGACGTTTAACTGTGCGCATACTACTAATGGTGGAGTTTTCTTGGGTCATATTAGACTAGGGACATTATGGATGTTATGAATATCTTCTTATTGTTCGCCATTGGGCTGGGCGTATATACATACTTTGCTGGACTTAGCGCAGGTCCAATTTTCATATCCCTAACTGTTCTTGGGATGATAGTGTTGTATGTGGGCGGGAAGCAGTACCTCCCTGAGAATTTTGCGGATGCAAAATCCAGCGACAAGCTTCGCTCGTCTGAGAATTTCGCCTCAGGCTCCTTCCCCGAGGAAGCCGGCCCCATTCCTGACATTATGGGCGTGAGTGAGGCGACAACGGTGCCCCGTTCCAAGGCGTTCCTTGGGGGCGCCAGCGGAAGTGATGTGATGTATGAGGATGAAGCGACCGGTGCAGTCTCGGACAAGCCGACGGAGTCTGAAATCCCCTTAGTGGATAACCAGCTTCCCTATGCAACATCCCCTATATTGGAGCTTTCGGACTACGATGACCCCAGCAGCAGCGGTATGTTGCTCGGCGACTTGAACCCCGATGAGACCGAGTTGGACCGTATTGCGGCCGAGGAGGGTGAGCGCGGCCAGGACGCTTCACGGGCAATTGTGAATAAGAAGATGATTGACAAGCAGTTTGAGTGGTCCCGCAACCTCCCGCCTTCTTCCATTGTCCAGCAGATTCAGCAGAGCAAGTGGAATGCTGGCCTCGGCGTCAGTGCGGCCCCCTTCGTGGATCCCAAGGCGGGCTCGGATCAGACCACGGAGGGTTTCGCTGGTCTGAAAGACCAGCTTAACCCAAAGCCAGCACTACGTACTGGCGAGGGTTTCAAAAGCGGAAGCTCGGCATCCTCTAAGAAGACCCCTTACGACGATATCAACGCGTCTAATCTGCAGCCCCCCGATTTAGACAAGGTGGAAGCCGAGGAGCGCAAGATTCTCGCCACGTATAACCCCAAGAACTCTAAGGATATGATGGAGTATGACCCCGATGACGTTAAGAAGCTCCTGGACAAGGTCTATAAGGTCCAGGGCAAGAAGCCGTCCTATTACAAGCGTGATGATGGTGTGATTGAAGTGTATGAGACGACCGACCTGGAGCCGAAGATTTGGTATGAAGGCGAGGAGGAGCCTCAGCGGGCCGGCGCTGGTGACGGCACAGATACAGTTGCGGTTCCCCAGGGTGTGGGCCGTTATGCGGCTGGCCTAGACCCTTTCTTTGAGGCCCGTCAGAGCACGCGCCCCGACCGCAATGACTACACAGCGTGGACACCTGGTCTGGAGCGTATGTTTGCTCCCACAAATCCTACAGAGGCTTGGTACTAAGGGAGCTGCGCTCCGCCGAAGGCGTTGGGGTTCGCACAAGTGCGAACCGCTACCCCTATGACCCCTAGCCCTTGAATCTAGCTTCGCATTAGGGAGCTGCTACCCCCTCCATTGAATCTAGCTCCGCACAAGCACAAAAAAATACACATCCTAATAGTCCCAATAGGAACTTTTAGGATGTGGAGTTACTACACTCCGTTTATTATTTTATAAATATTTTAAGACTTTAATCGTTTCGCCTAACGCACCTGATTTGGAACATACACCGCCCTACTAGATTCACTGAGTGTCATATTACGGGCAACAGGATTCATTTCCACAACATTTACCGTACGAGTGATGATTTTCTGTTGGCCAGCCTTGCGCTTACGTACCACCATAATAGCCCCTGCAATTCCAATTACACCAACCACGCACAGTGTAATGCCCGCGATTGTTGATCCATTAAGGGCGGCCGAAGGAGTTGGCGCTTCAGGACCTGTAGGTGCATTTGCCACAGCGGCATAACTCAATAGCTCAATAGGGACATCCACTGTGACTGCATTGCTATTAATAGCAGCAGCGTAGTCTTGAATAGCGGCAGTATTTGTGACCGTATCAACAAACGTATTTGGGTCAGAGAATAGAATTTCGGCCGGCGGGTCAAGAATCGCGTACTCAATTACGACTTGGTCATTTGACGTGATTTGTAGGCGGCGCCCACGAAGAGTTGGTGCAGGTGTTGCGGTAGTACCACTTGTGTAACACACAACAGACCCGTTACTATTCAATTGTGCAACCGATGCATCAAACGCAACAGTGTTGGGCTTACCAGTAGAATCTACGTAGGTGATATTTGTGATTTGAATATTTTCAAGCGGAGTTCCTAGCGCACAGGCAAGGGCCGCCTGGAGTTGCTGGAGCTGGGCAGGTTGTGTGACGGCGGTTGTATTTGCTCCAGGAAGTGTCACCGATGATCCAATAACAGCAGGTTTCAGGTATCCTGATGGGATTGCAATAGGCGTCTTGGATTTAATAGCGACGCGCGTAGGAACGAGTTGTATGTAGGGAGATGCTACTGGGTATCTCGTAGGGGCCTTTGTGCGGCTTGGGGCAGTGGGGCGAGTAGAGAAGTGTGGGTAGGTTGTTCTGGAAGGTGTAATAGAACGTGTAGGGGTTGGGGTGGGTTTATTGCTGTTGATATACTGGGCGTAATAGGATTGAAGAGGAGTACGACTGGATGTGGGTGTGGCACTAACAGACTGTGATATCCGTTGATCAAACACAATTGAGGCTACAGTGGCTGACTCAGAGGGGCGCTCAACCATCTTCGGTGTCATTGTAGATGTCTCAGAGGGACGCTCAAC
>JACCDH011705218.1_pt1 | contig 13230 bp, 12 predicted proteins | sample 7442481 | NCBI WGS metagenome assembly JACCDH01 (sample SAMN15323433, study PRJNA562643) | freshwater metagenome | isolation source: river surface water | place: USA:Blue River Watershed | collected 2017-08-15
ATAGAAGATATAGCACTTTTTATAGCTAGTTGACGTGTATCATATGGTACATCTTTAAGCCAATATTCTGGATCATCTTCTTTTAAATCAGAATTATTTTTCATAATTAATGGACGAATAAAAGATAGATTTAATGGAAATGGATCATCTTTTTTTTTATTTTTGAAAAGACTAATTGTTTTATTATAAAGATAACGAGTAGCTCCAAAATAAGTTTGAAAATATTTTTTTTGAATTGAAGATGGATAAAATCTAATTTTTCTTGTATATAAATGTATATTATCTTCTTCACTATTAATTGGTTCTGATTGATGTATTGAATCAAATAAATTATCTTTATATTGATTTATTGTTTTTATATTACAATAATGTAAATTTTGTGGAGAAAAATTTATTGAATTACAAAAAATATTTAATTCAACCTTTTCTAATTCTTTTTTTTTTGGCATCCATAATGTATCTGATATTTTTTTACATTTTTCATTCCAAAATGGAGATGTATCTTTATTTTTTAAATTAGAATCATTGACTATTTTTTTGAAAAAATCGGTATTTAAATACTTAGTATTTAATTTGTATAAATTGCTGGTATAATTTTTTTTTTCATCTTTTTTCATTTTGTTTAATAATTTATTTTTTTTAGTTGTCTCAATTATTTGAAAATTTAAAAAAGATTTTACATCAATTTTATCAACATAGGGTGATAACTCACAAACTCTTTTTACAAAAATTTCTGATTCATATAATCTATTTAAATGTTTTATATATATATTACATTTATCGATAATTCCATTTTTTTTACCAGGTGTATTTTCACTCATTTTTTTCTAAAATATATTATTTGTCTTATTTTATATTCATTTTATTCTTAACATTATTTTTAATTAATTATTAAAAATAATAAAACACAACGATCCCGGAGAGAATCGAACTCTCGACCACACGGTTAACAGCCGTGTGCTCTAACCAACTGAGCTACGGAACCACTATGAGGAGATATTATCTCCTATTCTTTCTTCTATATATTTTTTGAGAAGAATGAACGCGATAAGAACGTAAATAATAAAAAGATAAGAACGTAAATATAAAAAAAATGAATAATTTAGAGGATTCGATATGAAAATATAGAATAAAAAATAAAGTAAACACGTATTTTTTAGAAAAATGCAGACAGTCCAAGTAGTAGCACTTCCTACCCCTAATCCTATTCCAGTAGATGATGATTCAGTATCGGTTATTTCGACAGAGATTCCAAATACTTATCCTCCGATGCCGGTACAAATGGTAGTTACAGGAGAAGATGAAGAATTTTTATATGGTATGATGGGTATGAATGAATATTCGATAGAGAAGGGTTCAGGAGCAGTATATACAAAGAATCCGGAGACGGGTGAATGGTTATATGTGACGAATCCAATGTCGAGTATTCCACAAACACATCAGAATGAATATATGTTTCAGACACTACATGCTATGAATTTTATTTTAAATCAAAATGTTGTAAAAATGAATATGGAGATTCAACGTCTTCATGTTCAGGAGATTCAACCTCTTCGTGAAGCACTAAACCAGGCTATTGGTACTATTAAGAAGATGGGAAACCGTAAGGGTTCAAATCCTAATCCAGAGATGCTGAAGAAGATTCAAAATCTAGAAAAGATAAATGGTGATTTGATGAATACAGTATCTAAACTGGAATCGGATAAAAGAACTATGGAAGAGTCAAATGGAAAGAAGATTGTAGAGGCACTTGCTGAACAATTAAAGAAATTTGAATCAGATATGAAGATGAAGGAAGAGGAGATGGAATCGTATAAGAATCGTATTCAATCTCTAAACCGTAGTCTCGATGATAAAGAGAAGATGAATAGAAGTCATCAAGAAGAGTTGAAGAATCTTCGTCAAGAGTTTGAGTCGAAGAATCAGAAGATTTTGGAGATGGAGAATGAGATGAGGACTTTTACAACAAAGGAGAATGAATGGAAAGCAATTCGTTCAGAACTCCAAGTAGAGAATCGAGATATGAAGAAGAGAATCAAGGAGTTTGAATTCAGTTATGTCAAACAGGAGGATATCCAACATTTGAATGACAGAATTCGTGAACTTGAATCAGAGAATCAGCGTATTAAATCGAACTCATCTAAGAAGATGGAAGAGGCTATTCAAGAGAGAATGCTTCCACTTCAAACAGAGAATCAACGTCTTCGTACTCAATTAGGTAATAAAGATACTGAATATAAGAAGTTAAAGACAACTCATGATAAGTTAGTAAATTCTCAGAAGGATTTAGTAGAACAACATAAGTTGGTAGAGACTTCAAATAAAAGGGAGATTGAACTTCTTCGTACAGACCTACGAGATGCAACAGCTCGTCAAGACCAACTTCAGGAACGATTTACTACAGTAGATAAGGCTTACGCGAGTGCGAGAGAGTTTTGTAAGAAGTTAAGTAAAGAGAAGAATGAGATGGATGCTGGATATCAAAACGCTATGCGTGATATTAGTAGAGACCTTGAGAGAAAGACATTTGATTGTGAGGCTCTTAAGGATAAGAACGAGAAGCTAGAATCTCTCTTCCAAGATTGTATGAAGAAGTTTAAAGAATCTTATAGTCGTAATAAGGAACTCGAGGAAGAGCTTAAGGCTTTCCGAATGAGTATTGAGAAATCTTAATCTTTATCATATTCATATGATAAAAATATCTGTTTATAAAATAATATGAAAGAATAATAGAATGAATTATTTTTCGCTCGTTCATCATTTTTTTGAAGAGTTTTTTTCACCAAAATACTTAGAAGTCTCTGTACCATTTGTAGTACTCATCACAACAACATCTTGTATAGGTGCATCTTATTTTTATTTACAAAAAATAAAATATTATAAAAATCAATTGGAAATATTATTATTAACAAATCATCAATATAATCAGGCAATACAACAACAAAACCATCGAATGGTTATTGAACAACCAACAGCAAGTGCTCCTCCGATAGCATATCTTTATTCTTATGTGTAAAAAAAAAAATAGGAGGAATAAGTAGAAGAATGAAAAAAGAGGAATATATGAGAATGGCGATGAAGATGAATATACGAGGAAGAAGTAGAATGACGAAGGATGAATTAAAGAAGAATATTATTCAAGTTCGACGAAAAATGAGAGGTGGAGAATTAAAAGAAGAAGATGTACAAATGTTAATATATCGAGATTTTTCAAAAAATCCGATGATATATCGTGAATATGAACCTGGAGACAAATTATATAATGATTATCGTATTTATAAGATAAAAAAAGTTGAAATTCCGATTACTTATAAACATGAAGATAGTGTATTTTGGAAGAGAGATAATATGGATATTTTACATATTTATTTTTATCGACATGATAATTTTAATTCAAGAATTCGAGGTAAACATTTGAGTAATAGTTCAGATGAAGTGGATGTAAATCGAAAATTATTTATAAGTCCGGATGGTAAAATATTGGTTCGATTAAATCAAGTAAAATCAAATCAACCTTTACCATATGATATGTTTGAAGATGCAGATATACCTAAAATTAAATTAAAAAAAAATGGTAAAGAACCTTATTATAATTTACCATTAAATTCAACAAATGAAGAAATAAAAGAAGAAGGAATAGAGATGGTAGAAGTTTAATAGAAGAGTAATTTTCTTATTTTTTGGATCTCCTGAATAATTTTTTGGAAATCATATAAAGTTGTAGAATGAATCATTAACAAATGATAAAAAGATGGATGAAAGGTATGAAGATGAGTAAATGTAAATGGGTCAACAATCATAATTTTAAGAAGGGGTTCTTCATAATAGGATAAAGAATAGATATGAAAATGAATTAGACATTTTCCTATTTGAATAAAAAGATTATTATGTTTTCGAAAAAGTGTATCTTTCTCTACTTCTAAAATATGATGAGAATCTAAAAGTGTATAAAATAAATCCATGGTTACATGTTTATTCATGGATTGCATTTTTTTTTTATTTATATTTATCATTTTTCATTCATATTACTTTATATTCATATATTTTTTATAAATTATTTACGTTATGATATGAAAAAAAATGAAAAAATAGTGGTTATGAATTGAAAAATGATATAATTATAAAAAACAACAACTTACCAACCATAGCTACCATGTTCATCTTCAACCTCTATAAACGTGTGCTTGAGAACTTGAAGAGTTTTGAGGGTAAGAATCATCTGTTTTATGATATTCAAATCAAATCAGAGATGATGAATGACGAGAGTGCCTTTTGTGTAAGTATGATACATAATTCATTTAAAATAAGAACAAATCTGAATAATCAACGTAAACATCTAGATATGCTATTTATGATAGCAGACCATCTATTTACGATATATTCTCATATTAATCGAGATTTTGTGCAAAATGATGTATATATTCTGATATTATCAGATAAGATGATTAATCATTATGAATATGGAATCAACCATTTTTTTGGTGAAGATTCTCCGAATGAATATGACGGAGAAGATTATCAGGATATTTTGAAAAAATTCAATTATTCGAGTTTAATCATGAATCCGAATGAGTATGAATTATTTTTTAATAGTTTAAATAATGTAGATTTAATGAATGTGATGAAGTTAGTGAGTTATTATCACGGATATCCGGATGAGGCTCTACTATTTTTTAACACATCAGAAGAGACAGATTCTTCCAAGATATTTGATATTAATCGTCTCCAGATGATGATAGATGAACTTTATCAAATCATGGAGGAGAGAGGTTCTACTATTAGAAGTAAAAAACTCTTAAATATATGTTTATATGAGTTGATAACTCATAAAAAGAAGGATAAAATCCTTGCATTCTTTGAAGAATATGGGTATGATTATATTGATCTTCCTGAATCTACATTTCGTGAGATTATTTACTGTCGTATGAATGATGTTATTTTGAAGATGATATTTAATAGTAAGATAGATATATACCAGTGGAATAAGACAATGTTATTTTCGAATGGTTATATGATTGAAAATTATGATAGAATATTGAATATTTTAACATCAGAATATCAACTAGAAGAGTCAGAGAAGAATATTTTACACAAAATGGTGTTAAATATTTGTTTTATGAAGATGATAGCGATGAAAGAATTTGATAAGTTGAGTGAATATTTAAATCAGAATCCAATGGTATATACTATACCTACATCTTTTTTATTGGAGATGATTAAAGTAAATCAGATAGAATTGGTTCATCGACTCTTTTCTGAGAATTTAATTGATTTTGATATTTTCGAGAAGAGACATTTTAATGAGATTTTTATCATGTATACAACGAAGGAGATGTTTAAAACGATTCTTCCTTATCTTTCTTATGATAAAATTTTGACAGTAAAAATGAGTGATTTTTATATGTGTCATATTAAGGATATGGATGAGAAGAGAGAATTCTTACGGATTCATCTCTCAGACCAATTACCTTTACATTCCTTTCAAATGGATATTAAATATCAAATTAGTTCTTTTATGGTATAAAAAAAAACCATAAATTTTTTATAAAATACGAAAAAATAAATTATAGCATAGATAAGAGTATCAGATTTTTAGCCACCAATTCTCTATCTTCTAATTTAGATTTACTATTTGTATTTGGTTTAGCTTTGGGTTTAGGTTTAAGTTTAGATTTACTATCTGTATTAGATTTAGCTTTAAGTTTAGGTTTAGGTTTAGAATGGATATGTGTTTTCAATTCCCACTTCAAATTTGAATCTAAATATAGAATCATTTTGAATAAAGATGAATTCTTATTTTGTTTTCCACCACAAAGGTGTAAAAATTGACAATATTTCTTAGTTTGTGTAAAAGAGACTGTATCATAAGTTAATTTACTAAGAACACTAAATACCTTGACTTTATCTTTTTTAACATCTAAATTGAACATTTTGAACCAATACAAATTTTGAATAAATGCATAAACCACATTTGATAAATCTTTTTTTTCAAAATGAAAATATTCAGAGAAAGATTTTTCAGTCAAATTCTTAATATATTGATTCATAGACTCCATTTTTTCCACAAGTTCTTTATTTCGATGTGGTAAACTCATCAATTGTGATATAATCGTATCATCCTTTCTATAAGGATTTCTTTCAGTTACAATCGGATATTTTTCCCTAATTTTTAATACTAATCGATATAATGTTGAATGATAAAGATTATGATTTTTAAGATAATTAATGTAATATTCTTCAAATAATACTTTATGAAAACGTTTCAAAAAGTTTTCACCTATTGTGACAGATGAAGAAAAATTTTCATAAAATTGTTCGTTAGGTGTGATTTCCATGGTTGTTTGGGGGGTTTTTTTTTTAATCTAATAATTTATTATTATTAGATAAATATAAATTTTATCATTTTTTTATAATTTTACATAGAACGTAAATGTCTTTTAAGAATCGAGTGGTTAAATTCGAAGAATTTAATAAAAAATTAAGGATTCTTCTTACCGGAAGGCTTTTTTTGCTTCTGCTTCTTCTTATCAGCTTCATCGTCGGCGATGAGTTCAGCCCAAATTCTATCTCTCTCTTCGTCGGAGATAGGAGGAGAAGGTGCGACAGCAGTAGCAGTTTGAGGAGCGAGACGAGAGCTCAAATGATGATGAGTCGGTAAGTCGATTTCGGGTGAATAATCTTCAAAAGTACCATTTACGAGACGTGTTTTATGTCTCAAACCTGCACCACTTGTCTTTCCAATCGCTTGTAGACAGAAGTTAAGTTCTTCAGGGGACATGCCTTCACAGAATCGAATGTGACGTTGAATCCATGATGAGACTTCACCAGGATTACCTGCCTTCTCCTTATTACAATGAGGACAAGTAAAAGTACGCTTAATTGAACCAGCGGTGACAATCTTTGACATGGTTGTATATTGTTTGTTTGTTTTTATTTATTAATACCCAGAATAAACTACAATAAATGTAAATTTAATCATTTTTTTTTAAGTACTATTCTCTTTACGTTTATAGAAAAAGTAAATAAAAATTGAAAAAAAAAAAGGATAATATAGGTAAATGATATGAATATAAAAAAAACACACACAAACAACATGTTCTGTTTCTACACTTACCGTCGCACACTTAGTATATTAAAGGAGCGGGAGGATTCTCTCCAACGTCCTTATACGGGTATTCAATTAATACCTACAGGAGGAGAGAGACCATTTGAAGTAGATATGGTACAAAATAATTATTTTTTGAAGACAAAGTATACAAATGATGAATGGATGTTAAATATCATGTTTCATATTATTATACATTTGTATACTACACATTATTATTTATCTTTACCGGAGGATACGAATATAGGTTTTACTGAAAAATTTGTATCAGACCATTTTTTAGATTGTTATTTAGATAGTAAAACGGAAGCCTATGAAGACCATGATCATCAATTTGAAGATGAAGATTTTCGAGATATTTTTGAAAAATATCATTATGTAAATTTTCCGGAGGAACCTGAATTCGTAAAGAGTTTTTTTGATAGTTTAAATAATCGAGAATTGATTCGGGTTATGAAGTTAGTATCATGGTTAACAAGTCCTGACGGTAATGTTACTATTCATAATGAAGGTACATATCCTCAAGATGATTTAACAAAAATATTTACAATAGACCGTATGATAGAGATGAATGAGGCGATTATTGAATATTGGGAAGATATCCAAGATGATGTATCAATACAAAAGAGTCGTTTATTAAATGCTTGTCTTGGATTTTATATTCGATTTAAGATGGAGGATAGAATATTAGGTATGTTTGAATTTTATTCGATAGATATTTTTGATTTTTCAGAGAATTTATCTTATATTTTGTTTCATTCTTTAAATCGTGTTCTCTATAAACTTGTATCAGAGAAAGTGATTCATTTATTATATGACCTTGAAAATATGCGTAATATTGATGGATATCAAAGATTATCAGTAGCATTAGATAAAGAATTACCAAATAATGAAGAAGATGAAAATAGAGAGCATGTGATTTATATAAAAACAAACCTTCAATTTATCTTAATGTTAAGAGGAGGTCGTGAAGATTTTGAATTGATTCAATATATTGAATCCAATCCTAATATAAAATTTAAGATTCCAAAACAGTATATTCGTAAATTAGTGGAAAAACCATTAGTTATTCATTATATGTTTAAGAATAATCGTATTTCTAAGAGAAGAACATTATATCAAATATTCATTGAATTAATGTATATTACAGAATTCAAGGATATTCTTCCTTATATACCTATTCAAGTTTTATGTGATTTTGATTTTGATAAATACACAGATGAGAATCTGGTAGAGAATTATACCATATATGAATATTCAGGATTTAGAGAATATGGTATACTTTTTCATGGTACTATGAAAAGACAAATTTGTCAAAAGTATATTGAATCTAAGATACCTTCATATCTTCCTATTTATCTAAAAAATCATATTTATGATTATTTAATTAAACATTAAATAATCTATTTTATAAAAAAACATTTATTTTATATTTATATTTACATACACCACAATTCAATACGGTCAGGATGCCATGTTTTTACAATAAGTTCTTGATGAATATCCTTAAATGATTCTTTTTTCTTTTTACAATAATTTTTCATTCGTGAATTCATAAAATCATCAGAATGAAGAATTTGATAAAGAACAGATATAGAGGTATTTTTATCTATCTTATCATCTTTATTTTGAACAACAATATTTAATTTTTTTCCTATTTCTAAAGATGTATCATAATCATTTTCTAAAAATTTTGTAGGATGTAATGCAAAAGAATATGAATAAAATTCATTTGAAAAAAGATTTTTCATAGTAAAATATTGAAACGGTATCGTTACTTTAAAGTGTGATTTTTCCATAAAATAACTTGAATTAAAATTCATATTTTCTATATTATTTTCACCATGTATCTTCCAAAACATAGCTTTAACTCTTTTTTCGAATACAGGAAATTCAATACGAAAACGATTTTCTAGACTGGGTAATATACAATCTTCAATGTTAAAAGTAGAACGATATTCTACAAAATTCGTCTCTAAAAGGTATGATAGGTCACCTTCTAACTCTTTTTGAAAATCAGACTCTTCGAAAGAGACTTCTGACCACATTTTTTTATCTTCTATTCTTATTTTTTTAGTATTTATTTTAAATCAAAATTCATTTTGAATGAATATAATAAAAGAATGTATAAACGTTTACTTAATCTCAGACTTCTTCTTTCTTATCACAAAAGTATCCTATAAATCGTATAGATAAAATAACATAATCACCATTATTATAAATTTACGTTCTATGAAAATTGAATTAAAAAATGATTTATAAAAATATCTAAAAAAGTAAAATGAGATGAATATAAAAAAAATAAAGAATGTATTGTTTTCACACCTATCGAAGAACACTTCAGATATTAAAAGAGAAGGAAGACCATTTACAGAAACCTTATCATGAGTTTAATGTGTTAAACATGAACAAAGAACATAATTATATAAAAACTAAATATACAAATATAAATAAAGAAGTTGGTATTTTAAATCATATTTTTAATCATCTAGATTTTTTATTATCATATCTATTATGTGAAAATGATATTTTTGAGGAAAGTTTAAATAGAACTGTTATCGCAGATTTTTTTGAAATATGTTATATAAATGGAGTAACTGAAAATTATGAACAGAATGAAAAACAATATGAAGGTGATGATTTTCAAGATATTTTTGAAAAATATCATTATAGTCGTTTTCCTAAAATAGAAGATTTACAGAGTTTTGTTGAAAGTTTAAATAATATGGAATTGATTCGAGTAATGAGTTTTATCTCATGGTTTATACGAAGCGATGAACCAAAATTAGAAGATAAGGATTTAACGAATGATACAAATAAAATGTATGATATAAATCGTTTAATCCAATTGAACGAACAGATTATAGGATATATGGAAAATAAAGAGATGACGGAAGAGAAGAAAAGACTTTTAAATTTTTGTTTTAATTTTTATTTAAAACAAAAAAAAGAAGATAGAGTTTTAGGTTTGATTCAACATTATCCGATGAATATATTTATTTTAAGAGATCGTCATTTTAAATTAATATATGAAGAATCGATGTCTAAAATAATGTATGAATTAATTTGTAATCAATGTTTTGGTATTTATGATATTGAAGATTTGTTAAAAAAATATAAATCTACATCTTCAACTATATATTCAAGTATTGAATATAGAATGAAACATGAAAAAATAGATAAAGATTTCGAAGACGAGAATGAAGATGGTTTACCTGATGAAGATGAAGAAAAAAAAGAAAAAAAGAAACAAATGAATATTTTTTTACGTAATATTCAACTTCTTGATTTAGTCGAATCAAAAGAAAATGAAGAAAATAATGAAGATATAATTCAATATTTTCAACAAAATCCTGATATTATATTTAAGATACCTATACATTATATGTATTATTTTATTAAAAATCCTGATATTCTTTTATATATGTTAGAACATAATCTAATTCATCGTCGAGTTCAATTATTTATATATATTTTTAAATATTCAACACCCGAATTATTTTTTAAAATAAAAAAATATATATCTTTTAATTTTTATTGTAAATTTGATTGGGATATATATGAATCAATTGATGATGGTTTAATCCCTGATGAAGAATCGTATAAAAAGAAAAAATCATGTTTTTCAAAAGAGAAGAAAGAGATAAGAAATAAAGAAGTAAAATCTCATATACCTAACTTTCTTTCCCTACTAATGAAAAATATGATTATGACTTATTTATGCAAATAAATCATATAACATTATAAAAAATATATATAGCTTTCTTGGAAAGTTCTAAAGAACTTTTAGAAAGCAACATGTTATCCTCTAAAGAGGATAACTTGTCATTTTTACTCTTCACCTTCTGTCTTCTTCTTTCTCGTCGTTCGTTTAGGTATATAATTGACAAATTCTAAATAAAATTGATTTAATTCTGTCTTTCTCTCTTTCTCATCCATCTCATATAATTCATCAATGAGTGTACGAGGTACTGTATGTTTCTTATTGAGTAAATGGGCAAATTGTATAGATAAAATCACACAATCACCTTTATTCCATGATTCTCTGTGTTCACTTTTAAACTGTAGATATTTACATGATGGATTCCATGTATTTATCGACTTATATTGATATCCATAATCTGTGGAAATCGTCTTCATACAAGAATCCATAAAATCATTGGAAGGTTGACAAGTACCATTCGGGTCAAAGTAGAATGACTCTTTTGTACAAATATGAATAATGAAGAAACAAGCATGTCCAATACTCTTTCCCTTACTATGAATATAAACAGGTACAAAGACATAATCCTTATTCTCATCTACACCATGTTGGAAGACTTCTTGGAAGTACTGTTGACAAGGGACTAAGAAGGTGAGATTTTTCGTCTCATCATTATAACAGATTTGAATATAATTATTCGTCACATCACGACAATGAATATTCGAAAACTCCGTATTCTTCTCCCACTCTTCATCCGAGTGATTGTATTTAAAGTGATATATAATATTGTTTTTACAAAGAATATGTGTGGTACCAAAGAAAGAGTGAAGACTATTAACACGAGCCCTCGAAAGTTTACTATAAACACTTCGAGTCAATTTAGGTTCAATACTTTCTAACCATTCATTCTGTAAATCCAACTTCTCACCATCTTTCACTTCTTTTCTCTTTATTTTTTGAATCTTCTTTTGCATCTTCTTGGTAATCTTTTGTAGTTCTTCCATGTTCTTATCAATAACCTTCTGTACTAAATCAAATTCATCTTTTTCTAAAAACATATCACAGACTGAATCAATCTTAGTGATATCCGTTAAAAGATACTGTTTATTTTGTTCGATGTATTCGTCAATATTCTCATTTTTGACAAATCCTTCCCTGACATCTTCAATGATTTTTTCCATTTTTCTTTTTGTCTAATCTCATTTATAATCTTCTTTTTTAAGTCCATATATAAGATTTAAAATGAGATAAATAATTAGAAGAATGAAAAGATTTATATATATCATTTTCTTTATATTCATTTTGATGATGATTATATATGTATTTATGAAGAGGAATAGAAGAATGAGTTGGAGGGAGAAGATAGAGGGATGGAAGAGGGGTGAGATCCAGGGGTATCCGATAACGATCAATAAACGATTTTTTTGGAAGACGAGTATATGTGACAGGGATATGAAGAATGAGTTTAAGGAGGTATATATAGAATCGGATAAGTTAAATGGAATAAAGAAGATGGAGAGGGGACCCTTTGATTTTTACATACAGAATTCGAAGGATAAGAATGTGGTATCATTTTACAATTTATCAAATACAACACGATTAATCATACCGATGCCGAGGGAGGGTAAAAATTATTTATCCATAAAAGATTATATGGATAATGCGTCGAAAGAAGAACAGAGAGAGTTTTGGAAGAGGGTGGGAGAGGAGGTGGAGGAGTATCTTCAAAAACATAAAAAAGTATACATTAATACACACGGGTTAGGTGTATATTATTTTCATTTGAGATTGGATAAGGAACCTATATATTATTAATATAAAATCTTACTGAAAATTATTAAATATGTTTTACAATATTATGTTATTATATTTGGTAATAACATATAAAAAAAATTATAGGATACAATAATTTTCTTAAACGCGGGAAAAAACACAAAATGCAAAAAAAGTAAAAATATAAAAAATGCAAAAACGTGCGTTTTAGATACCTAAACCTTGTTTTTTTTTTAATAAAGTATGTCTTACTGAAAAAATCAAATGTTAAAAATATATATAAATATGAAACTATCATAAGTGGTATAAGTTGTATTAAAATACTCATTAAAAAGTTTTTTTTCAGTGCGGTATGTGGTTGATCCATATAGTATATCCATAGGAGATATATATGGAGCATCTGCATACCGCTTTTAAAAATTTTAAAAAAAGCTAAAACTTCAAAAAATACAAAAATGCAAAAACGGTAGTTTTAGACACCCTAACCTTGGTTTTTTTTTTTATAATAAAGTATGTCTTACTGAAAAAATCAATCGTAAAAATATATATATTTTGAAACGTTATCATAAATAATAATAAAATATATAAATTTATGGTTAAAATATCATTTTTCAGTGCGGTATGAGCACCCCCGCGATACCTTGATGAT
>JACCDH010992829.1_pt1 | contig 13227 bp, 13 predicted proteins | sample 7442481 | NCBI WGS metagenome assembly JACCDH01 (sample SAMN15323433, study PRJNA562643) | freshwater metagenome | isolation source: river surface water | place: USA:Blue River Watershed | collected 2017-08-15
AATGAATATCAATACCCACTTCATTTTATAGATTTTGAAACATACACAGGTGCATTACCTTTTCATGAGGGGATGAGACCATATGAATTAATTGCCTTTCAATGGAGTTGTCATACTATTCCATATAGGGGTGCTGCTCCAATTCATTCTGAGTGGATAGAAACTGAAGGTAAATTTCCAAACTTTGCTTTTGCTGAATCATTAATGAATCAAATAGGAATTTCTGGAACACCATTTATGTGGGCTACTCATGAAAACACTGTTTTAAGAACAATCTTAAATCAGATGGAAATATTTGGTTATACCAATGCTGCTTTAAACGATTGGCTTTTAGGTATAACTAGTGATAAGAGCCTTGAACGTAAAGGTAGATTAGTAGATATGAATGATCTTACTAAGAAATACTATTTCCATCCATTTATGAAAGGACGAACTTCTATTAAAAAGGTATTGCCAGCAATTTGGAACAATAATCCAAAATTACATCAAGTAACATTTTTTAAAGATTATTCAGCTATTGACTTTGAAGGTGGAGTCATCGACCCATATGATACATTGAAGCCAGATACAACACAAATAGATGAAGAAGATGCGGTTGCAGGTGGTACTGAAGCTATGAGAGCATTTCAAAGAATAAGATTTGATGATAGTTTGAGTCTAGATCAAAAAAAAGAAATTAAAAGACAATTACTAGAATATTGTAAATTAGATACAATGGCTATGGTAATAATTGCTCATCATTGGGGATTAAAATAAAATACATGGAAAAAACCTTTTTCGATTATATTTCTTCAGCTGATAGTGAAAAAATTCATAGTCAAACAATTGGATGGATATTTTCTAAAAATTGTAAAGCAATTTCGGAACAAGATAAATCAAACATCCTAAGAGATTTAACTAATAATAAAGAATTTCAATTCAATATAGAATATACTTTAGTTGAAGTTAACGATATTGACATTGTTATTGTTTGCGAAGATGCAGTTATTGTTATAGAAAATAAAATTAAAGCTTCGGAATCAAAAACTCAACTTCCAAAGTATTTTAAAATAATTGAAGAAGAAGATGGCGAATTAAGCCAATTAAAATTTAATAGAAAGCCATTTTATATATTTCTTTCATTATTAGATGAGATTGCTTCCGACGGTAACTACGATAGTTTAAATTATGAAACGCTTCATTATTGCATAAAAAATAATTGGAAGAATAAAGTATTAAATCAAGATAAAGATAGATATATATTAGAAGATTATTTAATGACAATAAATCAACTGGTATGCAGTATAAAATGGATGAACGAAGATGTTTATTTACGTAAATGGGTTTTTGAGAATACAGACTTTAAGAAGAGTAATCATTTAAATAAAATGATTACGAATACTGAAGAAGTTAATTATGTTATTACTAATGGACTTGTTAGGCAAATGCAGAAATATTACTTTAAAATGGTTAAAGATCACTTAAATCTTGATAATGATTTGTTTAAAGTTTTTTATGGCAGCTCTGCTAATAATGGTGAAGGATTGATTCAGGTTGATTTTTTAAAATACCATTATAATTATGGAAATATAAAATTTCAAATTGGATATCAAATTCAAGGGTCAGTTGTAAAAATAAATACTTCTTCAATTGAATATAATAAGTCAACACAAAATCAACTTCATCCTGAAACAAAGATCAAAATAGAAGAGTTAAAAAAATCTCTAAAATTTAATAGAAGAAACCCTCCACAAACCAAGGCTTACTACTCAATCTCTAAAAGTTTAACTAAAAACATTTATGAATATTCTCCTATTGAATTAGCAGAATATATCAGAAATGAAGTTTTAGAAATCGAGCCACATATAGAAATATTTTGGAACAAAATCAAACAAACATAATGACGTTAGTAGAATTAAAAACAGAATCTCAAAAGTTAATTCATTCTATTCATCAAAATGGTTATATGCTAGGCGAATTTGATGATGCATATCAAGTAGCTGGCGATATTGCTCAAGAAATATTTTTATTTGAATCAATACCCAATATTATAATACCACAATGTATTGAAATTTCTGATGAAGAATGTTCATTCATGAATTCTGATACAATTTTTGATAAATTAGGTGTTTATCAATCACAACAAACTAATCATGAAGGAAAAATTATTTTATATAAGAAATGCATTGAAAATTTTGGTATAGAATTCTATAATGAAAATCATAAATTGGTTACTAAAATTACAGTTAATGATTGTATAAATGCAATATATAAAATTGTATTATGGCATGAGCTTGGCCACTGGATTACCCATTGGATGTTAGATTTTAAAAAATCTAGGTGGGATGACCGATTTTGGGAATTAACGAATCCTAATGATTTATTAGAAGGCCTAGCACAGACATATACTTATTATGGCATTATTAATGATCCAGAAGTTGATACTTTAAAATTTATTTTTGAATTTATGCTTTTAGGACAAAGTGACCCCTATAAGAAACACATTGAAATTATTAGAAATAACAAATTTAGTTGGGTCAATACTTGCAAGGCACTAGAAAAAATAAGAATGGAGAATGTTCAAGATTTAAGTAATTACATCAAGATTCTAAATCAATTATAACAAATATGAGGGGTTCAAAGATTATCAATAAATACATCATAGATTCAAAGGAATACCTATTTAGTGAGTTAACTCAAGATCAACTAGTTTATGTTGAATCATTGGCAGATAAGACTAAATACAACAATCTAAGGAACCAAGTGCTAGAACAAGAAGGGGATGAGGCAGAATGCACTATTAAAATAAATGTAGCAGATCAAGAAATGTATGCCTATGATGAGTTTGAAATGCTTTTATTTAGGGTTTAATATCTATTACCCATTAAAATTTCCCCAATTTCTGGAGCAATTGAAATTCAGTAAATGCTGCGGTATATTATTTTTTAAAATAGCAAATCGTATAAAAATTAGGCCTTTCGAATAAAAATGAATTTGCTGGTGGGGTATTACAACCTCCAAATCAAATCGTATAGATTTTTTAACCTCAAATTTGAGCTCAAATTTCAAAGTTGTAAAACTGTACCATCGAAAAATTTGAGGCCTTAAATAGTCCCTTTAAAAAAATAATTTAAATCCTATAAATATTTAATTTTATCAACTATTATTTTACAAAATAATAGCCCATTTAATTTTAGGTTCTAAAATCAATCATTAAATTACTTAATCCTAGCTTCGCTTTTATAATTTGTAATGTAAATCTTTAAGTTATAGGAGATCTAATAGCCTTCTTTTTTTGTTATTGTAATCTTCTTTACTTATTAATTTACTATTGTATAAGGTTTCAAGAACTTCAAATTTTTTTGCAATATCCTTCGGAAATGTGTTAGCGAATTTTTTGTATTCTTCTATTTGTTCTTGTGATAGCACTTCTATTTCGAAATTCACATAATCGTCATAGTTAATTCTGCAACAAGCTATTTTACCATCAGTAGTAATATCCCATCCTGTATTGGAGCCCCAGCATAATACCTGATTTGCCACCCAATTTATATTACCATATCTAGGTTTATATTTCATATTCATGTGCATCCCTCTTTGCGTTTGCTTAAGGTGAATACCATAATTCATTTCAAGAAATCCTGTATTTACTTTACTAAATGGCAACATTTGATGAATTAATAATGGAGTAAGTATATCAACGATTCTTGCTCTTTCTAATTTCTCTATTTCAGCTTTCTCCTTTTTCTTAATAATATCATCCTGTTCTTCTTTTGAAAGCACTATTAGGTCAAAAAATGTATATTCTACAAAGTTGTTTCTATAACATACAACATTTGCATCGGTAGTGATATCCCATCTATATGGATATTCGTCTTTCATAGAACCACCCCAACCTAATTCCTGATTTACAATCCAGTCTTTATCGGATTGGTTATGCCTAGTATCAAATCTGCTTTTACTCTTCTGTACTAATTGAATTCCATAGTCACATTCAAGCCTTTTACTTTCGATATCTTCAAAAACAATAGCTCCATTTGTAAACAGCTTAATAATTTCATTTGTATTCATAAGTATTAATTTAAAAGGTGGATGAGTAAATAAGGGTGGTCATAAACTTGGTTTAAGTTGAAGCCAAATTACACCCCAACTCCTCAATGTATTGGAGGGTATATATTTATTTAAAATAAACTGAGTAGATATGTACTATACAAATTAGAACCTGTAATTTAGTATAAGCTTAAATCGAGAAAAAGATGGAAAAAGGATTTACGATAGAAGTATGCAATAATACTATTATCGAAAAAGATATTAAATTATTTACAAAAGAAGGTCTTCCAGATGATGTCACAGTAAATGTAATTAATACAAAAAATAACTATGATTTTTTATTAAATATCGCCCTAGGGGAGGGTTTTATGGGGAGTGGCTTAATGATTAATAGTGATTTAGTTAATTGCATTACAATTCATGATGGAAGTAAATTAGAAATTATTAGTTTTGAAAAGATGCTGATAGAAAAGAAAATTTTAATTAATGGAACTTCAAAATTTATCAGTTTGACAGTTCCGCCGTCCACTCATTTGGTGCTACAATTACTTCCGATTTTGGACTAATGAATAAGCCTTCATGATAAAGAAGCAAGAACAAGCAAATTATAAATAATGCCTAAGAATAAATCAGCTGCAACGAGATACCGTGTCATAGACCAAATGTTGAATGATAAGCGCAAGCCTTATCCTAATTTAGAGCAATTAGCAGCTAAATGCAGTGCTGTTTTAGGATCAGATGTGTCTACTTCCACTATCGAGAAAGATATTAGGGCTATGAGAGAGCAAGCGCCTAAGGGCTATAGTGCGCCTATTGTGTATTCTAAAATAGAAGGCGGATATGTATATGGAGAGGTGGGGTTTTCTATTGCAGAGTTAAATTTAAACGAGGAGGAATGGTCGGCTTTACAATTTGCTTCCCAGCTTTTGTATCAGTACAAGGAAGTCCCTATTTTTAGCAATTTTAAAAATGCAATAGAAAGAATCAATACCCGCTTTGCTTTAGATATCAATGGCAACGATAAGGTGATAGAAGAATTAATACAATTTGAAAAAGCAGTTCACACAAATGGGATGGATTTAATTGAACTCATCTATAGTGCCATTAAAAACAAACAAGCGATTAAATTTGAATATCGCAATATTTATAAAAAAACAACAAGTGGATCTAACCTTATTCCTTATTTAATTAAAGAACATCGCAATAGATGGTATGTGATTGGATGGAGTCAAGAAAAAGAAAAATACATTACATATGCTTTAGATAGGATAGACAAGCTAGAGCTGATTCATAATTTTTACAAACGCAGATCTGATTTTAACGCTACTTCTTTTTTTGAGCATAGTACAGGTATAATGGAAAGCAACACCAAGCCCGAGGAAGTACTACTAACTATACTTAAACCTATCAGCGACTTAGCATTGCTTGAACCATTACACGCCACACAAAAACTAATCATAGATAAAACTGATAGGGTACAGATTAGCCTGAAAGTATTGGTGAACGAAGAGTTTATGTTTAAAATTTTAGGAATGGGCTCTTATTGTATAGTAGACAAGCCTGCGATCTTGCGTAAATCAATAAAAGGGGCCATTCAGCAAATGAATTCAAATTATAAGTAACTACCCTCTCAAAATTTCAGAACCTAAAGGCATTTCATCATCATTTAAGGGCATCCATGGATTACCTTTAAAATTCTTGTCTGTAATAAGTTTTTTAACTATAATCTTATCGCAGCGTATCATAATCCCTGGTTCTACATAAAAGCCAAAACGCTCGCCCTCCATCCGCATTTGAGACACATGGGTCATATATTCAGGTCGGTCAAATCTGTTTAAAAAGAAATAATAGTAATCCTCTAATTTAACAATGCTAAAAAACTGTTTATTGTTTTCGAAAGGATGCTTTTCGTAGTTTCTGTTAAAACGGTGTCTTGTGAATTCATGGTTCTTCTGGAACTTAGCAATGGTGTAATCATCATGATCACTTGATACCACAAACTTATTGAGTTCATTGTGCTCCTTGTCAAAACCCCATACAAGACCATATTGTCCATATCCACGACTTGATTGTAATAGTTCAATCTCTGCCTTGATAATGAAATTATCCTGCTTTTTTACAGGAAGCTTTTTGTGATAGAACATCCATCTATTGCTAGACTTGTTTTCCATCCAATAATGGCTGTCCTTAATAAAGGACTTTTCATCCTCGTCCTCAACAATCTCCCAACCTTCAAACTTGTTGTTAAAATCGTCTTCCAATAACACCTCCTCGTGAAGGATATTGGCTTGGGGTAGTATTTGTATCATATTGGTTATTTAGGATACAAACTTAAAAGGGCAGGCCGTAAGGTATTGGAGGTTTATTTTTTTTTATCTAATCAGCCCTTTATGCAAGATATTTGGCTTTTCAGGTAAAGACGCATATGATGCCTTAAGCCTTGCATCATATTCTTTGAATTTCTCTGGATTGTCTGCCTCTATATTAAATCCAATTATATCCATTGCCATAAAGTGCTCTACCTCGAAATTTGTAGCATCCTTTAATAGCTTAACCTTGGTTTTATAGTGATATGCTATGTAATTACACAGGCTAATCCAGTAGATGCCAGTAATCCTAGGATCTGAGACTAATTTGAACCTAATTACGCCATTTTCATATCCAAGGTAGGTGGGAATATACCCATCAAGCATAGCCCATTGTTTAGCAAAATTGCCAATAAAGTACTTGTTTATGGCTTCTGGTTCCAAAGTTTCGGGCTGGGGGCCACCGGTTTTCATAAATAACTGAAGAGTAACTGTTTTCTTGTCCATGGTATGTGGTTTTTAAGGTTAAAAATCACACCAAGAAAAATTGAAAGGGAATTACGTTTTATTTTGACTGTAATTGTCCTCATCTAATTCCAGCACCGTGGAGGGTAACTCTCTCGGTTGCTAGCCATATAGGCTTCTTGATGACAAAACGAAGATAAATAGATATATCAATTTTAACTAATTTAAATAAAATATATTTTACATTTACTTCATAAACTATTTTTCAATCAATAAAGTTAACCTAAGTTCAATGTCGTCATCTATATTAAAATATTTTAATCTTCAAAAAACTGAAAAGTTTATAGACAAATATGGTCTTGAGAAAAACATGATCTATGGTTTAACAAATGAAGGTCAAACAATTTCAATTTATGTAGAAGATTGGGTTGCATTCAATTTAAATGAAAAAATAGAGTACATAGAAGAATTTGATGGTGTAAGCAATAGATATATTATACCTGATTATTGTTTTAAACATCCAATATTTGAAATTGGTAAAACGTATAAATTTCAATATGTCGGATTTATTGAAAAAGCGAGGAATGTATTTGTAAGATTTAAAGGAATTGATAATAGAATCTATGAAGTTTTGAAAGTTGGTTCATTGCATTCTGTAAATCAAAAAGATAAATGGTATGATTTAGAGTTTAAAAATATCAAAAATGGCAGACTAATTTTTATATATAAAATTTTTTATGATATCGAAAGTATCGCTAAAATAAAAAATATAGTTGAATATTTTAATGAGATTAAAAATATTGATCAAACTGAATTTTCTGAACAAATATTATTTCAGTATACACATAAGGATAATAGATGGGTAATTACATTTTTGAACTTGCTTGAATTCAAACAAAATGATTCATACTTCCGAAAAGACTGGATCCAATTCAAGAAAATAAATCAAACTTATACTGAACTTCAAAACTGGGTACTACATTCTAGATTTTTATTGTTATTTTCAAAAGACAATCAAGAAAAAATTAAAAACAGGATAGAATTTCAAATAAATGATGCTTCAATTTTATTGGAAGTTGTTGAGCTGAATCAAAATTTTAAGCAAGTTGAATTTATCGAATCACTCAAATTAGATTTGCTTACTGATGATATCCAATTGAAGTTGACCTATTTATTAAAGTCTAATTTAGATCTTGCCTCAGACAATAAAGTAATAAATTTTTTATATAAAGGCATTATTGAGAAGAGATTTAAACCTGATTTAATTGAAATATCACTTAAACGAATTTTTAATGATATAAATCAAAGTCTTGTTTTATTTAAAAAGTCAAATAAAGTTGATGGAAAAAAAATAAATGAATCCAGCCTAAATAAATTGTTGAGTTTGTGTATTTATATCCATAATTCATACTTGTCATTAAATTTGATTGATAAGGTTAAAATAATTCTTTCTAAATTCTGCCAAATTTTAGAATTATCTGATGATTATAAAGTTGAAGAAATTTTAAGTTTAAAGAAAAAAATAATCACACAAAACATAGTTTATAAATTAATTGCAATTGAAGATTTTAATTCCGCATTTATATTTGATTTTATAAAAAACTTAAGTGTAAATGAAAAAAGTAAAGAGAGAATTAAAATTAATGATATCATTAAATGCTTTGTTGTATCTAAATCTAATTTTGGTGTTTTACTAATTAATAAAACAGGTGATTTTGGTATTTTACCTAGACAAGCTATTTCTAGAAAATTATTTGAAGAAATAATAGTTGATTCTGAAATTGAAATAAATGTAAATTTAATTAATGAAACATTAGATTTTTTTATTGGATCATTTAAAAATAATTCAATTCAAATTAATGATATATTCAAAGAAAATCAATCAAAAAATGTAATTAAATATGATTTTCAAATTGGAGAAATAATTGAATGCTCGGTAAGAAAAATAGTTGACTATGGGGTTTTTCTAAATTTAACTGATACACAATCCGGTTTATTATATATTAAAAATATCAGTACGCAATATATAAATGAAATTGGGAAATGGTTTTATGAAGGTCAAAAAGTTAATTTAGTAGTAGTTGACAACTTAAATGATAAAGTTCAACTTTCACAAATCGATTTATATCGAGAATTTTTTAAAAACTATATAGATTATAAAATTACTAAAATTAAAATTAGATCATATCTCAATAATCATGTATATCTATTAATAGATGATTTATATGATATTTTCTTATTAAAGGATGATCTTGAACAATGTAATTTTCATGATATATCAACTATTCAAGAATTTGAATGTTTACTATGCTTTAAAAATGATCAGATATCTATAAAGAATATTGATAAGATAAAACTTAAGAATTTAACGAAGCTGACAATAACATACGATCAAAAATCTATACACAATCTTCTATATCAGAAAGTAAATTTTCTTGAAGAGAGTATTAATTTAATAAATGATATTGATTTAAAAATAGAACAACTTAGTTGGTGTAGATTAATATATTCGCATCTAACAAATCATAAATCATATTTTGTTGATTATTACATATTATATTTAAAAATCATTAAGAATTTCACTACTAGTTTAGATTTTGAAAAAGAATTATTATTCGATTTTATTGAAAAAATCGACACCGATGAGAAAATTAAAGAATCTTTTGAAGTAATTGAAAAACTAAAAGAGAACATAAAAATACTTAGTTATTTACAATTATTAAATCAAGATAGTTTTGATTATTTGAGTAAAATGTTCCTTAAAGATGAGTTTTCAAATATTTCAAAAAATGTTCTTCTATATAATTTGATGTCAAATGACAAAGGCTTTAATAAGGAAACAATTAAACAAAAGATCACTAATTTACTACTAGACTCTAAGCTATCAGATATAGAATATGATAATGATGTTATTGATGAGATAAAGGAAGAAGATCCTATTGTAACAGAACTAATCTCTATTATACGAAAAGGTGAAAATAAGTTCGTTGAATTTAAGTCTTCACTCTATACGCCCTTTTATAATGGCACTGAACCAGATAATAATTTCAATGTTGATATTTTAATTCACACAGTAATGAAAAATATTGTTGGTTTCGTAAATACAAAAGGTGGTCAGTTGTTTATTGGTGTATCAGATTCTGGTGAAATTATTGGGTTAGATTCAGATTTCTCTAATTACTATAAAAATACTGATCCAAAAGATAAAATTAAATTAATTGATAAATTCTTACAAACACTAGATAATTTCGTTGATATTTGGTTAGGGAATGATATAAGAAAATTTATGGATGTAAAAATACATAAATACCAAGAAAAAGAATTTTGTGTAATTTCACTAAAGGAAAAAGAAAGAATGAAACCTTATTGCGTTTTAAATTCAATTGAAAAGAAAATAACAATTAAAGGAAAGAAAGGTTTTTATTTTAGAGGTGAAGCAGGGACAAGAGAATATAGTTATGATGATTTATTAGAACTTTTATCTCAATAATTATATATTGATATATTATTGTATTTATTACTGTTTTAATTTTAAATAATTCATCAAGACAGAATAGCATTAATAATTGACAATGTAAATTTTAAAGTAAACACTTTTTAATATAGTAAAATGACATTTCAATGAGTTTCTGATTTTGAGATTTTAAAAATTTAATTGTCAGAATAGTCTTTCACTTCAAATACTTAGAACAAGTAATTATTGAGAATCAAATACTTTTTCATAAAATACCAAATCTTTTTTCAACTTAGGAGTCATTCCTTTATCAAAATATACGACTTTCACCCTTGGTTTTTGAATTGTTAGTAGCTCGAAATTTGGAACATTTGTAAATCTAAATCTTGATTTATCTGGATTCTTCCCTGCCGATAGAACCCTTGTACCATAATGACTTTCTAAAGCGCCATTTGGCATACAAATTAAGTTTATATTTAAAATATTTAAATTTTTGTCTTCATATGCGATTGTTACAAAATATGAAAGACATATTTTTTCATTAATTTTCCCTTTATTATAAAATGCAGGTAAAGCAGGTGTATAGAATCTTTGAGGAGAAAAAGATGCTCCATTTGACTTTTTAATTTCAGACTTATAGCTATTTTGATTTCTTCCAACAAATATACTATTAGTAATATCTCCTATATTTCTTGTCTGTACTGTTTTTAAATCAATATGAATAAAGGCATCCTCTAATTCAAAAAACATATCAGCGCCAACGGGACATGAATTTGGTTGTCCAATGCCCTTTCCGTTAAAAAGAGCATAAATTATTCTTTCTGCACCGACAGCGAAATTTGAAATTTTTGAATCATATTTACCAAACCAATCAGACTTTATCTCTTCTTTAGTGGCAAAACCATGCATCATTTCATCTTCAACAAATTTTAAGAAATGATAGAATTTATTTAAATACTTGTACTCTAATTCTTCTATTTCTTTTTTGCTTTTCATATACTTACAATTTTTAATAAATTTAATGTTTATTTACGACATACTAATTTTAATAAATTATTATTTCAATAATAGGACATAATTTGTCCACAATTAAATAAATTTATTGTATATTTATAAAAATTTTACATTTTGGTACCATATAAGGACAATTCTTCTTTTGGTGAATTTTTGCGACATCTTCGTGAAAAAAATGATTTATCATTAAGAGCATTGGCGTTAGAATTAAAGATAGATAGTTCACTTATTGCTAAAATTGAAAGAAGTGAAAGACAACCAACACGTGAACAAATAAAAATAATTTCAGCATTTTTTAAAATAAACGAAAACAAATTGATAATCGAAAATTTAAGTGATCAGTTTGCTTATAAAGTAATTGAAGCCGATCTAAATTTAGATGTTTTAAAAATGGCAGAACAAAAAATTGAATATTTTAAAAATAAAAAATAATATGAAAGTTGCGTCTTTATTTTCGGGTTGCGGTGGTTTAGACTTAGGTTTTATTCAAGCAGGATTTGATATTATATGGGCAAATGATTTTTCAAAAGAAGCCGTAGAAACTTATAAAGCAAATATAGGAGATCATATTGTCCATGGAGATATAACTAAAATCCCAAGTTCTGAAATTCCAAATAACTTTGATGTATTACTGGGCGGTTTCCCTTGCCAAGGCTTTTCAGTTGCTAATAATAAAAGAAGTATGGATGATGAAAGAAATTTCTTATATAAAGAATTGATGAGATTAATAAAAGATAAAAAACCAAAGTTTTTTGTAGGAGAAAATGTTAAAGGGTTACTATCAATGCAAAAAGGACGAGTTATTGAAATGATAGTAGAAGATTTTAAATCTTTAGGATATAAAGTTGATTATAAACTATTGAAAGCATCAGATTATGGAGTTCCACAAAACAGGGAAAGGGTAGTCATAATCGGAAATAGATTGGGCTTAGAAAATAAATTTCCCAAACCAACACATGGGCCAAAAAAAGATGTAAAAAAAGGTTTAGAAAAATATGTAAGTGTGAAAGAAAGTTGTTCGCATTTGTATAATGTAAGAACTAGAGATGCCTCTTTTAAAATAAAACAGAAAACAATTTATAACCATGTTGCTAGAACGAACGTAGCTGATACATTTTGGGGAAGGAAACATCCAATTAATCAACATGATATATGTGATTATCTTAGATATTGGAGAGACAAATCAGGATGGAGTACTAAAAAAGTTGACGAACATTTTGGGTACGCTCACACTGCAGGGCATTGGTTTAGAAAAGATAATAACTCTGGAAGTATACCTAATCCATCTGATTGGTGGGAATTAAAGAAGATATTAAAATTTGATTCAAAATATGATAAGGCTGTTACTGAATTAGAATTGAAAAAGATTTCTTTCGAGCAATCGTTGAGAATTAATAATTGGGATACACCAAGTGATACAATTACAGCAACTGGTCCAGAAATACATCCAAACAAAACCAGAAGAATGTCTGTTAGAGAATGTGCAATTATTCAAACATTCCCAGAAGATTTTGTTTTTAAAGGTAGTCTAGGAAACATGTATAAGCAAATTGGTAATGCAGTGCCAGTATTATTAGCTAAAAAAATTGCATTGGAATTAAAAAAAGAGTTGAAAAAAAATAAAACCAAATAAATTTCAATTATAATTAAATTGGAATTTTAACCCAGTAAAATTTTTCAAAAAACATAATAAACTATAATATTTTATAAATTGACAATACATGCATAACCAATGTATCCGCACGTTTCAGCAAATGAGTTGTGGTGCAAATTGTGGTGCAAATGAAAAAAGCAGCTACAAAAAAGTGTTTGAAAACTTGTTTGTAACTGCTTGATTATCAAGGAGTGGGCCCACCAGGGCATGATCCTGGGACCCCCTGATTATGAGTCAGGTGCTCTAACCAACTGAGCTATAGGCCCGCATCTTTCGATGACAGGCTGCAAAAATAGTAAAATTGA
>JACCDH010635543.1_pt1 | contig 13224 bp, 15 predicted proteins | sample 7442481 | NCBI WGS metagenome assembly JACCDH01 (sample SAMN15323433, study PRJNA562643) | freshwater metagenome | isolation source: river surface water | place: USA:Blue River Watershed | collected 2017-08-15
AACTCGTATTGGATTTTCCTCTCTCTAAAGCTCCTTGTGAATCTTGTGCCTTAAAGTGTCCAGGGGCCACTATTTGTCCTCAACCCTCTGTCATGGCGGTGAGAGATGAGATGAATCAGCTTCTGAGTGAAGACGCCAAACTTTATAGCGAAAATCCTAAGCGTTACGAGCAAGAAAGACAAAAAATGGAAGAGTTCGATCATTCTCGAAATCTTCTTTCTAAAAAAACAGATCATCATATTCTTTCACGTTCTTTTAAACGCAAACTTAGAAAAGGATTTATTCCTTACTGGCATCGGCCCATTGATTTTTGGGTTTGGTGTAATTACTATGATCAGCTTTTAAATATTTTCAAAAATTCTTATGATTCTTTTGGTCATGTCTCTTTAATGCTTCTGTCTCGATTGAACTATCTTGTTCGTCACTTACCAGTTGATTTAGCGATGTTTGAATCAAGTACTCAGATCTGTTTGCTTGAGCTTTACCGAGCAAAAATTATTGGTAAACAAACTCTTATTCAGCTCTTTGATTTAGAACTGGCCTCGGTGGCCAGAGAGACCATTATTATAGAAATTGAAAAGAATCTTGGTATCTTTATTTACGAAAGAGATATGGATGTGATCGTAAGAAACCCTCAGGCCTTTGATTCATTTCTTTTGGCGGTGGTAGGCCAGCGCATGCTCATGGAGAGTCTCCATGAGATTCCACTTTGGGGAAATGCGGATAAAGGAAATTTCATTGTTCCTAGTTTTCGTAACGAGTAGGCGGAAAAGGAACTATCTTCATCCCTACGAAAAAATAAGTGTAGAGAAGAATACTCGCGATATTAAAGACACCCCAAAAACTTCCCATTCCAAATGAATCCACCACCATGACTAAAGAAAAAAGTGCACCCGTGAGTGTGTAAAAAACAAGATAGCTATGGGCCCAATTCTTTCCTCTGAGAGTAAAGATATAAAAGAAAAGATTATTAATAAGAATAATAAAAAGAAAAAAGAGAAATGTATTATCAATCATGGCCAGAAGTTCGGTCATGGTGTCGTGAGAGAGCTCACTTACACTTAGCTCACCTTGAGAGCTTACAAGATTCACCATTTTCCTTGATGAGCTCTTCTCAATCCAGCTAAGGCGCAAAAACTGGCCGTTTAGGATATCTAGTCCCAAAAGCACCAGGACAAGCACACGAGTAAAGGTCTTTGAATTCCATCTTTTAAAGTGATTATACAATTTATCTTTCATCCGAACATGTTAGCCTATGTTATAATATTTGTTAAGAAGCTCCTAAGAGGGAGGAAGAGTGGAAGAGTACCTCAAACGATCTCAACTTTTTGAGAAAAGACTACAATCTCAGTCTATTAATACCAGGGATGCACGTTTCTTGTTTTTCAGGATGATGGGACCTTTAATGCAGTCCAAAATGGGACGTTTTTTAGATTTAAGTAAAATCCCGACTGTTTTTATGCATGGGAATCCCCATCTCGATAATTATATTAAAACTTTTCAGGGTGCAGGAATGGTCGATTTTGACCGTTCAAGACTTGGCCCTTATGCCTGGGATATTATCCGCTTTTTGTCTTCTGTTTCTCTTAAAAGGCAAGATGGTGACGGTTTTCTTGATCGCAAAGTGGTTGAGGCCTTTATTGATGGCTATTTTGTCCATTTTCTCCATCCTGATATTCCCTACAAGCAAATTAAAAGTCTTAAAGAAGTGAATCCACAAAAATGGCAGGTCACTACAAAAGATTATTTGAAGGCCAACAAAAAATGGGCCAAGAAAATGAGAGATTATCCTATTTCACCTAAAAATGCTGATGTTAGTAAGATCCTCACAGAGTTTCTTAGAAATAGGCATGATGAAAATCTTCTTGATGATTACACCTTAGATGAAGCAGGTTTTACTCCGGGGACATTAGGAAAAGAGCATTATATTTTTTCACTTGTACCAAAAAATCCCGATTCTCATTTGGACTCTATTCTTCTTGATATGAAAGAAGTTTATGTGGAAAAGAATACGAAGTATTTTTATTCACCTTGTGAACATAATGGTGAAAGAATGATTCTTGCTTCAAAAATATTTGCTGATGGTCTTGAGCAGCGACTTGGCTTTTTTACTTATAATAATCGCCAATACTGGGGAAGACAGATTCCATCTTTCGTGGCGAAAGTGAAGGGTATGCTGAATAAAGAGGAGCAAATTGATGTGGCCTATTCGGTGGGAACTCAATTAGGGAAGGGGCACAGAAAGTCTATTGACCAAAAAACAGCAGAACTTATTGAGAAAGATTTTCATTTGCATTTTGATACCTATTATAAAATTAGTAAGCTTTTCACATATGAAGTCTCAATTGCCTTCAGTACATTACTAAAGAAAAATCGTCTTTATCAGGACTTTAAGCAGTGGTAGAAAACGCTGACATTATTCTTTTTATTGTGGCCGCCATTGGCTCTGGAATTTCGGCCTTAACCGGTCTTGGTGGTGGCTCTATTGTTCTTGCTCTTCTTTTAATGTTCTATCCACCGATAGAGGCACTGGCCCTTCATAGCTTTACTCAGCTTACTTCTAATTTCCTTCGAGGATTTTTATCCTTTAAAGATATCGCCTGGCCTATTGTTGGAAGATACGCCTTACTTCTCATTCCTGGCGCTTGCCTGGCCGGAAAATTGATGGGACTCTTTGAACCAGCTTATTTGCAGATTCTTATTGGAGTAATGATCATTGTCTCTATTTACTTGCCTCTGCCTTCTCATTGGCAAAAGCTCCCTCGAAATATTTTTATTCCTTTAGGGTTTGTTTCAGGCTTCTTGGGTATGATGGTGGGAGCGGTGGGACCATTCGTGGCCCCTTTCTTTCAGCGACTCGGACTTTCAAGGCAAGCACAACTTGGAACTAAAAGTGCTGCACAGATGGGACTTCAGCTCTCAAGAATTATCGCCTTCGGTGGAGTGAGCTCACTTAGCTTTGGTGCTATCCAGAATCAAATTGTTCTTTTGGTTGTTGCGGTTGTTGTAGGTGTAGGATTATCGATTCCTCTCTCTCAAAAACTCTCAGATAAATGGTTTGATAGAGTTGTGAATGGAGTCCTGACACTGATAGCATTGAAAACTATTTACGCTGGAGCGATGACACTTATTTAATAAGATTACATAAAATTTCAGAATGCGATTATAAATTCTTAAAAATAATCGATACTTACCAGACTTGCTTGGATTTTTGATTTCTGCTAGGATGATAAAGAATGAAGAGGTGGAGGGTGGTTGCACACCCTCCTAAACCCAATTCAAAGCGTTCTGAATATGACAGCAAGCTGCATGATCAAAACGACAAGAATCAAGACCCTCATCATTTCTTCCATGAAAAACTCCTTTCAAGAAAGGCGCCCTTCAGTGGGCGTCACGGAAGAATTTTATCTTTTAATTTATTTGGGGAAAAAAATCGAATAAAGAGAGTTCTCTCTTTCAAGAATATCAAAAATGAAAATAGAGATTAGTGCATGAAAAGTTTGTTCTCTGGGTATTCCCAAAGAAATTGTCCTTCTTCAGCAGGAATGCGTACTTTGGCCATCGAGACAGGATAGCAGCCGAGGCGACGTACCTTTTCAGACCAAACTTGAAGAACAGTTCCAATACGATTTTGAATCTCATTGGCCTTATCAGAATTATTTTTAAAAAAAGCTAATTGCGAATTAAGAAGACTAAGTTCTTTCTTGGCCTTTGAAGTGACGATCATAAGCAAAGGAATAAGCTCTAAGGCCTCTTGGTGCCCATAGACTTTTTGCGCATTAAGCGGCGTGATCGTACGAAGATTATCTGTGCTAAGTTCTGGACTCATTCGTCGTATTTCCCCTGGCGAAGTTTACGCTCTACGTCCTTTTTAGCAGTTGTTTCACGCTTATCAAAGGCTTTTTTGCCCTTGGCCAGAGCAATTTCGCATTTCACAAGGGAGTCTTTAAAATATAAAGATAACGGGATGATAGAATAGCCTTTAGTACTCATCTTCTTGGAAATCTGTGAAATTTCTTCACGGTGAAGCAATAGTTTTCGTTTACGAGTCTCGGGATGATTATTGATATTTCCAAAATCGTAATGAGGAATAGTGGCGTTCACAAGCCAGACCTCACCTTTAGAATCCAAAGTGACAAAAGCCTCTGTGATGATGGCCTTTCCAGCACGCAAACTCTTTACCTCTGTTCCCAGAAGTTCCAGTCCAGCTTCATACTTATCTTCAATGAAGTAGTCGTATCCAGCGCGGCTATTTTTTGAAATGATTTTAATGCCCATAATTTATCAAATTGCCCAGTTGATCCCAAGTGCTATGACTTGGATATTACCACCAATGCGGTAACCTGGCGACCCAATCTTCTCTCCAGCACTCCCATCTTCAAGTCCAGCTGTCTTCTCAATCTTTTGTGATCTTAAGTGATGAAATTGATAGGCCAGTGTTGTTTCGAATCGTTTCCCAAAAAGACTAAAGAATCTCCCAAGACCGAGGGAGGCCACGTGTTTGTCTTGATCGATACTGTTGCCACTATTTTTAAGATTGGCCGTCTTTAGGGGAGTTGGCCGATAAAAATAGCCGCCACGTAGAACCCAATTCTCATTAAGGATAGATTCAACACCAAGATGAGGAATAAGAATATTACGTGGTCGAAGGTTTTCGTAATCACGACTTGAAGCAAGAGTTCCACCTTCTTGTTTGAAAACAAGTTTAGGTGTTTTGTAACTGGCCCATTCTTGATACTCCACCATTCCCATAATGGAGAAGCGTGGATTAATTTGTTGAATATGGCCTAGGCGCCACGTCTGGGGATCGTAATAGAGAAGCGAGCTGATTTCAAATTCAAAAGGAAAAGCACTTCCGCCACCAATTGAAGTGGCCCCAATGGCCTTATTCGTGAATTTAGATTTCATCTCTTGAGTGAAGCTCAGGTAAGTCTGTCCTTGCTGCCATTTTTTACTCACACTCATGAGAAGACCAAGAGAAGGTTTCGCATTAAAAGTCATCTTTCCTACAGTGGGATAAGGCTCATTATCAGCTCTTGTGTAAAAATAACTTTCTCCGTTGGACTGAAAACCTGTCTGGCCACCGAGAGAAAATCCCCATGATTCAACTTGCTGAGCAAGATTGAAAATCACCGTTGGTCTGAGGTAGCGATTGCGGTACATCACATACTCTGGACGATAAGGGTCTCCTGTATCTGCCTCAATCATACGATCGACAGGAGCAATAATAGAAAAGCCTAGAATCGGACCATGCTCTCCAAAGAGTGGAGTGGTGAGGTGACCTGCAAACATTGTCGACGCGGGAGTATTCACATCGACATTACCAGACGATGTGGTGTTTCCGTTTTGGTTCACGGGATTTTTAGTCACAATATTATTAATATCAGTGAGTGCGGGAATAATTTCTAAGAAATTAAAACTAAAACTCGATGTCTTATTTTCGGCAATGAGCGCACCTGCATACATATGTCTGTCTGCCGATTGAGTGGACCCAGCTTGATGACCTTGAGAAATACTGACTGCCGAGGGGCCAAAAAGTTCAAAAGGAGAAGCGAGAACGTTAATTGAAAGAAGACTAAGGATGAGAAGAATAAGCTTCATACATGGCCATCACTTTTGAGTAAGTAAGAGTTTCTGCGCGAATAGTAACATCGATACCACCGGCCATTAAAATCTTTTCTGTGAGTTGTTCACCATAAGTCTTCTTTAAAATCCCTCCAAGCTGTTTTCTTCTTTGACCGAAAACGACTCTGAGAAAATTTTCAAACTTTTTAACTTGAGGGAGAAGAGATTGATCTTCTCGACGTTTAAAATGAAGAACTTGCGAATCCACCTTTGGTGGGGGAATAAAGGCCCCTGGTGGAACAAAACAAACATTAGAGAGATCAAAAAAACTAGCACATAGGCAGTGAAGAGAATTCATTTCGTTTTTGTCACGAGGAAGAATTTTATCTGCCACTTCTTTTTGATACATTAGGCTCATCTCAACGATTTCAGGCCATTCCAAAAAACGAGTAGTGAGTGGAACACTGACGTTATAAGGAAGATTGGAGACTAACCAAACTTTTTTAAAATTATTTTTTTTGAAAAAGGCTGGGCCATCAAATTCCAGAGCATCACCCAAAAAAATATTCTCCTTTGGGATAATAGTGGAAAGCTTCTCCACGAAGCGCTCATCCATTTCAACCACAAAGACTGGTTTCCCATGACGAGTGAGATGAGGAGTGAGGACAGCAGGGCCAGGGCCAATTTCTAGGATAGCATCAACATCGGGTGGGCATCGACTAACAATGGCCTCGATGACTGTTTTAGAGTGAAGAAAATGTTGGCCGAATTGTTTGTTGGCCCAAGGAAATTTACGATCGCTCATTTTTTCTCCACGAAACGACTTTGAGCATCTATATCAAGACATTCAGGAAATGATTTTGCTAATTGAGGAACTCTTGCCGCCCAGTTGGCAATCATGGCCGCATTGTCTGTGCAAAACTGAGGGTGAACCACATGAACATTTTTAAACTGCTCTTTCATGACGGCCTTAAGTCGAGAGTTAGCCGCCACTCCCCCTCCGATCACAATGGGAGTCGAAAATGTCTTAGGGGTTATTGAAAGAACTTTCTCAATCACTTCTAGAACTTTTATTCTCAGTGTTTGGACGATGGCCTCTTGATAAGAAGCGCAGACATCATTGATAAATATTTCATCATCCAATTCCCCTTGATGTTTATCCATAAAAACTTTTAAGGCCGTTTTAAGTCCAGAATAGCTCATCTTCCCAGGACGCTCACGCATATAACTGATAGGGAAGTCATAAGCTTTTTTATTTCCAAGCTTGGCCCTCTCATCAATCACACGCCCGGCAGGATAACCAAGACCTAAGATCTTTCCACCTTTATCAAAAGCTTCGCCAGCAGCATCATCTAGAGTTTGTCCGAGGATTGTCATCTGATTAGGGCCATCGACCCAGACAACTAACGAGTGACCACCACTGACGAGAAGTCCTAAATAAGGATAAGAAATTTTCTCTGTGAGATGAATGGCCTCAAGGTGAGCAAAAAGATGATTCACAGAAGTAAGAGGAAGTTCATGAATAAGAGAAATTGTTTTGGCAAAATTAATACCAGTCAAAAGAGAGCCCACAAGTCCTGGATGAGTCGTCACCGCAAGCTCAGTGATATCTTCTAATCTGAGTCCAGCTTCTCTGAAAGTGACTTCGGCTACCAGCGGAAGAGCTTTAACGTGTTCTCTGGCCGCAATCTCTGGGACCACGCCTCCCCATTTTTTGAGAATAAAATCTTGGGAGAAACTATTAAGACTCAATAGCTCAACATGTGAGCCGTCTTTATTACTTTTAAGAATCGCAAGTGAAGTGTCGTCGCAACTTGTTTCAACACCAAGAATAAATCGATCCATTAAATCTTTTTGATCTCCGCATCTGCCTGTTTGGCGTCAGCTGTTCCGGCATACCCAGATTTCACCTGTTCAAAAGCCTCTTTGGCCTCGTCTTTTTTATTCATGGCCTTTAGTGATCTTCCAATAAAGAGAAGACTGTTAGGAGCGATAGATGATTTTGGATATTTAGTAAAAACTTTCGAGAAGTAGACCAAGGCTTGCTCGAAGTTTTTAGTGTAGTACTCTACCTTACCAAGTGAGTGGAGAACTTTGTTTTTATCACCAGGTGTAAGATCTTTGTGGTCAATAATAGGCTCAAGAAGAGAGCGAGCCTCTTTGTATTTATCATTTTTAATAAGAGCTAGTGCTTCTTGGAGATCAGTTTTTGCGCTTTTTTTTTGAGAGCTAGAAGTTGATTTTATTGAACCAAGACTTTTTGTCACTTTCTCGATGAATTCACGTTGTCCCTTCATTTCTTCTTGAAGAGCCGTCATTTGATTTTTGAGTAGTTTATTTTCTTCGGCAAGAGTTTCATTTTGAGTTTTTACAAGATTAAGTGTTTCGCTCATTTGCTTAAGATCGGCTCCACTTGTTTTGTGCTCAAGTTCTTCAAGCTTGCCGTTTTGCTTATCAAGCTGGCCTTGCATATCTCGGAGCATATTGCTCATATCGACAACAAGTCCTTGAGAATCTTTTACCTGTTCTGAAATACTATCGAGTTTCTTTTCTCGGTTCACTTGTTCAGCGGTTTTAATACATCCAGAAGCAAGAAACATAATTGAAATAAGGGCCATAGCAGTCTTCATAAAGATCAAATCTCCATTTTTAATACTTTAATCTATCTTAACGAATGGATGTCAGATTGACAGCAAAAAGCTATTCTCCAGCACTGCCTTCGAGAGCTTTTCTTCTGGCCGTGTCGTATTCAGCTTTTTCTGAGTACTGCTTAGAGAGAAGAGCGTATTCCTTGGCCTTGTTGAAGTACTTACGACGGTAAGCCGACTTGGCCTTAAGATAATAGTCTTCTGCTTTTCTGAATAATGTAGAGGATTTTACGTCTGCCCCGGATTCTTTAGCAGCCATGAAAGCGGCTTGGGCGAGACTCATTTCGACCTTAGGGCGTGTGGTGGTTAAACCACAAGCCCCAAGTATAAAAAACAAACTAAAAGAGAGAAATAATCTCATTACTTCGCAGTGATTACGAAATTAGCGCGACGGTTTTTAGACCAAGCTGACTCGTCGTGACCTTCGGCCATTGGCTTTTCTTTTCCGTAAGAGATGATTGAGATACGTTTAGAAGCAACACCGTTAGCTACTAGATGATCACGTACAGCTTTTGCACGACGCTCACCAAGAGCAAGGTTATATTGACGTCCACCGCGCTCATCAGCGTGACCTTCAACTTGAACGTCAACTGTAGCGTTAGCTTTAAGGAATTCAGCATTAGCTGTTAAAGATGCTTTTGTAGATTCTCCAAGAGTTGATGAATCGAAAGCAAAGTAAACAGTCTGAAGTCCACCAGCAGTGTTTGAATCTGAATCGCCGTTCAGTTCAAGAGTAAGACCGTTGTTAGCGCCGTCTGCACCATTGGCAAGAGCGTCAGCATCGTTTTTTGGTTTGTTAGAAGCACATCCTACGGCAAGGATAGCGACGAAAACAGTAGAAAAGAAAGCACGTGTGAACATGAACTTCTCCTTAGAAGTGTGGGGTTGCTTTTCATTATGCGAAAATTGGCCTTATTATCACTGTAAAAGATCGTTTTTAAAAGGACTGATTCATATTATTTTAGTTCTTTTCTCAACAAATATTTTGTCGCAACGCAGGAGTCATGGCCTTGACCCTGTCAAAACAAAAAAGTCAAACCCCTGACAGTTATTGCCTGACTGCACGCGTCTTCTTATTGAAATAATAAGTAAAAAAAATAAAAACAGGCCTTGAAAAATTGGCACAATAATTGCTAATATTAGGGTGTGTGTGTGTTGGAGTTAAAGAAAGGATTTTTTTAACTTCTCCTTTTGTCTCTCGAAAAAAAAAGCCTGTGGTTCTCACAGGCTTTTTTTTTATCAAAAATCTAATTTACCATTTCATAGAGAATAGAACTTAAACTTCGAATGGATTTTGCTGAAATCGTATCATAGAGAGGGTTCACCTCATAGATTCCTGATATGGAGCGAAGATTTTTTGAGTGGGTGATGCCTTGATAGAATTTCCAAAGAGAGAAAAGTTGTTCACGGCCAATTCCACGTGGGTTGACCGCACTGACAGCTTCCATGAGTTCAGTCTTTAAGGCATCCGCATCAAGGCTAAAGACAAAAGCGCATTCTTCATTAACTTCAAGAGAGATGTTTTCTAGGAATGAATCAAAAAGTTCAGTGTTTTGGATGTCTTTATAAAACAGTCGATGCTGAGATCCTTGCGATAAAGGCTCTAAAGTCGAGGAGCTGTTAGCAAAATCGTGAAGCCCATATTGAAATAAATGAAACTCGCCTTCGTAGGTGTCGGAAAACTTTCTGAAAGGGTTTCCAGAGTGTGAGTCTTGGTCGGTTCTTGTGTCAGCATGAGCATCAATATTAAGAACGATAATTTTTTTAAACTGAGAAGTCAGTGACATAAGTAGAGGGTAGATATGATCGTGCCCACCACCAAGATGAAAAATTTTAGAGAACTTTGTTTTCCCTAAAACAGTACTGATACGAGCCGCCTCGTGCTGTTGGGCCAGCTTGAAATCAGCTTTCTCTGTTTCTTGATCTGCCACTTCAACCTGTCCCCAATGAAATTCGTGAAAGTGATCAGTAAGGGCCCATTTTTTAAGTGAATTGAGGATGGCCTTAGGGGCAAATCTCGCACCATTACGTCCACCATTTCTCATGACCCCCACATCTGAGGATGAGGTCAGGAAAAGGGATGAAGTTTGGCGGTCCGGCAAAGTCGTCCAAGAGAGTTCTTTTGAGGCCAAAGACTCTTCAAATCGCTTTTGCCATTGAGTGTTGGTGTCCTTCGTCATAAGATAATTCCATTAAAAACAAAAGTTAATAGGATCACGTTGTCAAATTTTGATCAGACTGACAAGCAAGTGCAGGAGTGGTTTCTTCTTTTACCAGATGGACACGAAGGGCCTTATAGTCTTGAGCAGCTAGAACTTAAAATAAAAGAGGGGCTCTCACCAGATTGTAAGGTCTGGAAGCAGGGAAGTGAAGAAGCGAGATTTCTTAAAGATATTCTTTTGAGCTCAAATGACGAAGGGTTACCTGAAATCCCAGAACTTCCGCCGGTTCCCGTTGATGAAGAACTTCCCCCTGATCTTCCTCTTGAAGCCCAGTTTGTGCCCGAAATTCAAGTCGAACTTGCAACCACAAAAACATCCCAGAATACGATTCGAATTATTGTTGGGGTGACTCTTATTCTAGGAATTTTTCTAGGAATAAAGTTTTTGTTTAGCACTCCAGGTGAAGTGGGGTGGTCACGCCCTCAAAAGATGCCAGTTGAAACTTACCGAACTCTTTCTTCTAAATTGATCCTTAATGACTGGGATCAGGATCTATTTTTCTACGAGGCGACGGCCCCAGATTATTCTAAGTTTTGGCTCGTTACTCCCCAGGCCTATAAGTGTGATATTGAGGCTCAGTTTAATGCAGAAGAATCAGATATTTTAAGCTTGGAAGAGATTAAAAAAATTAGTTTTAAATCTAAAACAAAACTAGTTGATCATGTGGCAGAGTTTGAGCAATTTGAGTTTGAAGGCTGGCCTAAGTTAGTGCCTGGCTTTTATAAAATGGATTTAGTTGCCAAAAACTGTGAATGGTCTGGACTCAAAAGCCGACTGGCCAATTTCTTAAAAAAACCTCCTACTGATATTACGCTTTCATACCGAATTGGGATTACTGCGCAGAAGGTAGAGTTCCTCTCTATTGCTCTCAAAAAATTAGCGGAGGAAAAATTTCGCTTAGAGCAGCGTAAAAAATTGGCCGCAGATCAATTTTGGCAAGATGTTCAACAAAAATACCAAACACTCATGGCCATCTCTCTCCAGATAGAGCAACTCTTTATTGATTTTCTCTCTCAGAAAATTCCTTGGAAAAATTCGTTAAAAGTCACCGTGGATAAGTACACGCGAATGTACGGGGCACTTCTCACTAATTTTGTTGTTTCTAACGAAGAAGATTTTAAAAAACTCAGACAATCTCAGACTCAGCATCTTTCTGTAAAAACGGGCTACGAGTCTAAAATCCGTGCAGTGGCCAAAGGGATGGGACTTAAAAGCATGACCTTTATTGAGTCTTGGCAAAAGCTCACTCCAAAGGCCGCGGAAGCTGCACGCCCTCAAATCAAAAAAGAAGTCACTAAAACTTTTTCTCAAATCAAAAAAGATATTGAGCAAAAAATTATTGATGTAACTGAAGAACAAGCCAATCTTACAGAATAGATTGTACCTTTTGATTTTCAGCTTTTTCCAATTCCATGGCCTTAATATCTGAACCATCAAATTGAATGCGCGCTCCCCAATATTTGATATCGTGCTCAAAGATCATCGTGAGTTTTTTTTCAGCAATAAATTGATAGAAATCAGTTTTATCCTTAGTCGTTTGCCCAGGAGAGATATCGTAGCCCATCACCCAGGGAATGCTGACGTGAGAAGAGGTAGGAACTAAATCGGCCATATAGATGAATTTTTCATCATAAGGATGAAGAAGGTAGGGAGTATGGCCAAAGCTGACTCGGTAGAAAAGTTTATCCTCACCATCATCAATCAAAACACCTTGATCGGCTTTGTGCCAAATCACTCGTCCCTCTGATTGGGCCTTCTCAATAAGAGGTTTAAAAAATTGAGCATGAAACGATCCAGAATCTCTCACTGTAGGTTGAAGAGCGTAGTCATAGTGTTTTTGATGAATATGGAGTTTGGCCTTAGGAAAAACTTCATGATGAGATTCCGTGTCCTGGCCAAGGCCACCCACATGATCAAAATGCAGATGAGTGATGACGATATCGGTAATATCACTGGCCGTGAGATTGAAATTTTCTTTCAGGACTTGAAGCAGGGGAAGTTTCTCTCCTTGAACAGCAAATCGATCGTCAAATTTCTCGCCGTGATAATCTCCAATACCTGTATCGACTAAAATATTTTTATTTTTGGTCTGAATAAGCATAACGCGAAGGCTAAGATGAATTCGATTCAATTCGTCAGCCGGGATCTGTTTTGTCCACAATGGCTTAGGAATAATTCCAAACATCGCTCCTCCGTCAAGCTTAAAAGTGGCCGGATGGAGGACAAAATATTTTTTCATAGAACATTTCCTTGTTTTGACTTTATGCGTATTCATCATGCCCTTGGAAATATGCGTTTTTCAAGAGCTTTTAGTTGATAGGACCTTCAAAATATCTATAATGTCTTTCATATCAAATCATTCGCATTTTTCTCATTTTTAAGGAGAGACTATGAATATTCATGAGTATCAGGCAAAAGCTTTGATGCGCCCATTTAACATCGCCCTTTTAGAAGGTGGTGTTGCTGACACTGTTGAAGGTGCTGTAGAAGTTGCAAAAAAATTAGGTGGAAGTGTTTGGGTTGTTAAAGCTCAAATTCATGCCGGTGGACGCGGTAAAGGTGGAGGCGTAAAAGTCGCTAAATCTTTAGACGAAGTAAAAACTTATGCTGAGCAAATTCTTGGTATGCAGTTAATTACACACCAAACGGGACCAGAAGGTAAAAAAGTTTTAAAACTTTTTATCGAGCAAGGCTGCGCGATTGAGCACGAGTACTATGTTGGTATCGTTCTTGACCGTACGACAGGTAAGCCAGCTTTCATGGTTTCAACTGAAGGTGGAATGGATATT
>JACCDH010197420.1_pt1 | contig 13223 bp, 12 predicted proteins | sample 7442481 | NCBI WGS metagenome assembly JACCDH01 (sample SAMN15323433, study PRJNA562643) | freshwater metagenome | isolation source: river surface water | place: USA:Blue River Watershed | collected 2017-08-15
GCTGAGCCAATGTGTTGGGTGAAAAGTGACGACGTGGTCCGCGATGAGTTGGAAACAGTGGAAACTCTGGTGACTTGTTGGATCGTGTAGCAATGTAGTCAGCCACTTCTTTCTGTAAACGGCTATTGATGTAGATGGTCCGTGCGTGTTGATGTTTAACGCGATGTGCCGCTAAAAATACTTCACTACGTACAACTCCCGTGCTGTCTAAAACATCCCCTAGTGTCAGTCCTGCCACTTCAGAAACACGAAGTCCTGCGGCAACCGTCATCAACAACATTGCCCTGTTGCGTTGGGCATAGGGCTGTGTTTCTGTGTAAGTCAGCACAGTTTGAAGTTCTGCGGGTGTAAGTGATTTTGCTGCTGCCATCTGTTGCTCCAAATAATTTTGTGTTTTAAGTATGTTTTCTTTGCTGGGAGTTGGACAAGAGAAACCCAGCGATTTGGCGGGTTGATAGTGATCTGTTCAAAAACAAGAGGTTGCGTCACCTTCCAAGCAGTTTGTATATTCTGTTTGGTCTCGTGTATTTACACAGATACGTGAGCACTGAGTAGCTAAATTGATAAAACGTTTAAAAAGCCCTACAAACGTTTGCGTGCCAACTTCATAGTCGCAGCGGACTAACAACTCAAAACAACCGCGTATAGGGCTGATTTGATGTGCTGCTGTGCGTTGCTGCCCAAATCTCAAATGCTGCTACAGAAAAATTGCTGCGTAATTTCTGCGGTTTGCTGAGATCTCGCCACCAGGTGATTTGCTCTAACTGGGTCAATGAACTAGCAAGTGGTCACACGAAAGCATTACCTTTTTGATTTATGTGGATGTTGTGTGAAGCAAACTGCGTTTGCTTGTGTATCGCTGACGCTCACACCACTTATCTTGTTTTGATTTATTGATTACGAACACAACGAAGTTGTGTGAGGGGTATTAGGTTGATTTAGATTAGTTTGGACGCACGACGGCTATAGCAAGTAGAAAATTCCCTGCCATTGCCGCCGTGTCGTGTAGTTGATTTGAGTTGAGTCCATCTACACGATTGTGAAGTGAGTTCAGTGGGAAGACTGATGTGTTGAAACTTCCAAATGGCTCTAACGCCAATACTCTGCGGCATCTACCTTAAAGCTACTCAACTTCACAACAGTGGTAGCAGGTCCAGTCTCATTAGCCGTCATATTACAAACTGGGTTTGACACTTTGGTAGAGCAGTTGTTTATCTGCTGTTCTTTGTCTGAAAAAATTAAATGGTGGTTGCTTGGGTATGTTGCCTGTTTAGTTTGCGGTGATGTTTGAAAAGTTTTCTGTTGATGTTTGCGTTGATATTCATTACGCACTTACAAAACGAATCTGAAACGTGGTGAATGTCACGCTTGTTTGCCGTTGCTTCTTGAAACGCTGTGAGTGAATGAATCTGGCTTTTGGACAGCAGGTGAAGGTGCTGCGTCAATAGTGTGTGTGCCATTGCCTGTGCCCTTATAGCGTGTAGTTTTGCGGTGCTGAATGTTTTGTCATTAAGCCCGTTGTCACGCAACCAGTCTGCTGTTAGAGCGTCATCTTTAAAGTTTTTGTATTTGTTCATACAAATATTTAGCAAAGACCAAATAAAACCAATACAAAACTGAGTAAATGTTAGGACTGCCTGTGGCAGATAGACACGAGATTCAAAAATTCTGGTTGTCCAAGCTAGCAGTCTGAAAATAAAGTTAGTTCATTGCTACACAGAAAGGACTAACGCAATGACAGCACTTACAGGTTTGAAACTGACAGCGGCTCAGAAGCCAACACAAATGTCTCCTATCCAACAACGCCGCAATAAGTTGGCAAAACGCTTGTGGGAGCAAATGGAACTGGCAAAGGCACAGCAAGCAGGCTCTACCTTTGCTCCTACCCGCTTTCGTTCTGTCGTTCAAAACGACACTGGATTACGCAAGCAGATAGAAGTTCCAAAACGTATCAAGCAATGGTGGTTTGTTGCTGATAACGGCAAGTTGGTTTTAAGTGTGCGTTATGGGACAAAGGTGCTTGAACTTGCCAAAGGAAAGTGGGCAGTGGAAGTGGGTGCTGAAAAAGATTTGGTACCCACGCTTGAACTCATCAAGGGTGCTGTACTGGCAGGGGAGTTAGACACGCAGATTGAGGTGGCATCCACCAGGCTGGGAGGTGGGTTTGTGGCTTGAGGGCGGGGGTGGGAGTAAATACAAGATGCGTATTTACGAACTTGTCATCAAACCTATCAAGCCCAAGCCCCCAATGACCTTGCCACAAGCACGAATACACGGGCTGAAGCAGGGGGTGGAACGAAGCAAGCAGCAACTTCAAGCAGAGCGTGACAGACAACGTCAGCAGCGTGAAAACGAACGTAGGCAAAAGCAAATACAGCAACGCAATAAAGCTGCTTAGTGCCAGCTTAGAGCTACGCTAAACACGTTGTTAAATGCTAAATCCAGCAGAAAACACGGTGTTTATGACGAAAAATATAGTGTTTTACAAAAACGTGGAACGACTGATGAGAGGTATAGCAAAAATACTTTTTCAGCCGTAGCACACTTGTACAGCGAGCATAGAATGAAAAAGTACGCACACCATTTTTGTTTCACACGCTTAAGCATTGAAAACAATGTTATTTTTGGTTTGAGCCTAGGACTCATAATCCTTTGGTCCCAGGTTCAAGTCCTGGTGGGCCCACCATTTAAAAAGCGACTCATTCGAGTCGCTTTTTTCTTGCATCTAAACATCTTCCACACGCTTGCTTCGACTCCTAAAAGTTTTTGATCTGTATGGAGAAAAATTACACGCGAAAAAGTTAAACGCTAGGCACTGAGTCAGGTACCCCCAGTTTACGCAACATCCAACCCATAGGGCAGACATTGGTAAAACCAAACTGAAACAAATTGGCGCCTACAAATGCGGTGAATGCCAAAGCCCATGAACTGACAAACAGCGGACTGCCCTCAATGCCCAAGGTAAGTGAGGCCAAGATAAAAATACCAGCGAATATGCGAATGTAACGTTCAACGGTCATACAGACTCCTTAGATTTAAACAACGAGAAATACAAAACGGGAATGACCACCAAGGTAAGCAGGGTGGATACCAAAATTCCGAAGATGAGGGACACGGCCAAGCCATTAAAAATGGGGTCGTCCAAAATAAAAAACGCACCAATCATGGCGGCCAAACCAGTCAGCACAATGGGTTGTGCGCGCACTGCGGCCGATTGAATGACCGCCTCTTTAAAGTCCATGCCTTGGGCCGCTTGAAGCTCAATGAAGTCGACCAACAAAATGGAATTGCGCACGATGATGCCAGCCAAGGCAATCATGCCAATCATGCTGGTGGCGGTGAACTGGGCGTTGAGCAAAGCATGACCCGGCATGACGCCAATCATGGTGAGCGGAATTGGCGCCATGATCACCAAAGGTATGAGATAGCTTTTGAACTGAGCCACCACCAAGAGGTAAATCAGAATCAGGCCCACACCATAGGCGGTGCCCATGTCTCGGAACGTTTCGTAGGTGATCTGTGATTCGCCGTCCCACTTCACGGCGTATTCGCGGTAAGTGTCACTGGGTTGTTGAATCCAATACTCACCCAACCCGCCCTGACCGGGCAAGGCAGCTTCTTTCATGTGGCTGCGAATTCCAAACAAGCCATACAGCGGCGAGTCTTGCGAACCAGCCATATCACCCATCACATAACTAAGCGGCAACAAGTCTTTGGTAAACAACGGTTTTTGAATGACGCCCGTTTTCACTTCGACCAATTCAGACAATGGCACCATTTGGCCGTTGGCGGCACGCATGGGCATGGCCAACACATCTTTCAAACCAATTTGCGATTGAAGGGGTAATTGCAACCTGACGGGCACTGGCAATTTGCTGTTTCCATCGTGCAGGTAAGTGGCGTTGGCACCTTGTAAGGCACCTTGCACCGTTTGCGAAATGGCACTGACTGAAATGCCCAGTGTTTCGGCGCGTTGCCTGCGCACCTGCAACCACTGTCGTGGCGCATCAGCCTTCAGAGAAGTGTCAATGCCGACGATGCCGGGTGTTTGTGCAAAAGCTTTGGCCACATTGGCGGCCAATGCCTGACGACCCGCTTCATCGGGGCCATAAACTTCAGCGACCAAGGGACTCATCACGGGCGGGCCAGGTGGCACTTCGACCACCTTGATGTTGGCACCATGAACCATCGCAATTTTTTCAAGTTGAGGGCGTAAGCGTTGTGCAATAGCATGGCTCTTTTCTGAGCGCTGATGCTTGTCGACCAAGTTCACTTGCAAGTCGCCTTGTTCGGCATCGGCGCGTAAATAGTATTGGCGTACCAAACCATTGAAAGTGATGGGGCTGGCGGTGCCGGCATACGTTTGCACGTCTAGCACTTCTTTTTGTTTGGACAAAAACACACCCATTTCATGCAATGCAGCTGCTGTGTTTTCTAAAGGTGTGCCGGCTGGCATGTCGACCACCACTTGAAACTCGCTCTTGTTGTCGAAGGGCAGCATTTTTAAAATGACCCATTGCACACCGGCCAAGCCCACCGACAAGGCCATGGCCAACAAGATGCCGCCTAAAAGTTTCCAGCGTTGACGACTGCTATTGAGAAAGGGACGCAAGATACGACCAAAAAAATCTGGCAAACGAGCAGCCAAGCCGGTTGCTGCGGGTTGGGCCGTGTGTTCACCATGCGATGGACTGGCGTGATGCGACTTCATCCACTTCAAGGCTAGCCAAGGCGTGACGGTGAAGGCAATCAACAAAGACAGCGCCATGCCCAAGCTGGCATTGATGGGAATAGGGCTCATGTAGGGCCCCATGAGGCCCGATACAAAGGCCATGGGCAGCAAGGCTGCAATGACGGTGAGCGTGGCCAAGATGGTGGGACCACCCACTTCATCGACAGCGGCTGGAATGATGTCCTTCAAGGATTTTTCGGGGTACAACTGTTGATGGCGGTGAATGTTTTCCACCACCACAATGGCATCGTCCACCAGAATACCAATTGAGAAAATGAGCGCAAACAAACTTACCCGGTTGAGCGTGAAGCCCCAAGCCCAACTGGCAAACAGTGTTGCAGTGAGGGTCAAAATAACCGCACCGCCCACAATCACAGCTTCGCGTTTGCCCAAGGCCAGGCCCACCAGCAAAATCACTGACGCGGTTGCGAATGCTAATTTTTGAATGAGCTTGTTGGCTTTATCAGCAGCGGTTTCGCCATAGTCGCGTGTGATGGTGGCCTCAATGCCTTGGGGCAACACAGTGTTGCGCAATTGATCCACGCGTGCCCGTACAGCGCGCGCCACATCGACTGCGTTTTCACCGGGCTTCTTGGTCACAGTGAGGGTCACGGCGGGATACATTTGGCCGCTGAGTTCGGCGTTGTTATCAGCTGCTGCTAGCGCACTCACACTGCCACTTCCCGGCATGTAACTCACGTATTGCTGCGCCTGCTTTGCACCGTCTTCAATTTGTGCCACTTCTTTCAAATAAATGGGCTTGCCTGCGTGCACGCCCACCACCACATCTGCTAAATCTTTGGCTGACTCAAAAAAGTAGCCCGTTTCAATGCTGATGCGCTGACTACTTGGACTGTCGGGGTTCATTACAAAACCAGAAGGCCCACTTGCATTGGCGCCTGCCAGTGCAGCTCGCACATTCAGCATGTCAAGCCCACGCTCGCGCATGCGCGTTGGATTTAAGTTAACTTGCACGGCACGCCCTGGGCCACCGATGGTCTGCACTTCACGCGTGCCTTTGACCTGCTTTAAATCTATCTCTAGGCTGCGTGCTACACGCTCAAGCTCTAAAGCAGACGGCGCATCTTTGCCCCACAAAGTGACAGCCAATACCGGCACATCGTCAATGCCTTTGGGTTTGACAATGGGTGCCAAGGTGCCCAAATCTCTCGGCAACCAATTTTGATTGGCGTTGAGCACGTCGTACAAACGCACCAAGGCTTCGGTGCGCGGCACGCCTACTTTGAACTGCACCGTGAGCACCGCCATCCCAGGACGCGATACCGAATACGTGTGATCAATGCCCGCAATTTGCCCCAACACTTGCTCTGCTGGCATGGCCACTTTGCTCTGCACATCGGCACTGCTGGCACCCGGAAAAGGAATCAGCACATTGGCCATGGTCACATTGATTTGTGGCTCTTCTTCGCGCGGTGTCACCAGCACCGCAAACAAACCCATCAGCAAAGCCACAATGGCCAACAAGGGTGTGAGCGCATTGTTTTGAAATTTTGCGGCCAACTGACCCGCAATGCCAAAACTGCTTGTTTGTTTATCTGGCTGCATGTGCGCCTTTCATGCCGGCTTGCACGGCATCTATGGCAATCAATTCGCCTTCTTTAAGTCCTGCCCAAATTTCGACGCCAGCACTTCCATGGTCGGTACCCAGGCGTACCAGTTTCATGGCGAAGCCATTCTCTTGCGCCACGTAGACCGCTGTGATTTCTCCCCTGCGCAAGATGGCAGTGGAGGGTATCAGCCCTTTTGCTTGCGATGAACCCGCTATTCTTACTCTGACAATTTGACCGGGTGCGGCCAAGGCTGCTGCACCTGCCCTAGGCAAATCCAACTTAATGCCAATGGTTTGGCTAACACCATCAGCACTTGGCATGATTTGCATTGATACGGGCTTAATGGATTCTGTCCCCAAAAGAATTTGTAAATTTTGCAAAGTCGGTACAGTATTTTTTTGCGATGCTGGCCACTGCATTACGACGCGCAGCGGCTGAGGTGCATACACCGTCATCAATGGTCTGCCTGGCATGGCCAAATCACCAGCTTGTGCCGATGTTTCCAGTACCCAAGCGTCGTAAGGTGCTGTCACTTTTGAAAATGATTGTGTGACTTTGGCTTGTGCCGTGGCTGCACTTGCGCTATCCCGGCCTGCTTGTGCCGCCTTGAATTGCGCGTCTGCCAAATCTAAAGCTGCAGAACTGACAAAACCCTGTGATTTCAACTCTTGCGTACGTTTCAAAGCAATTTGAAGTTGCCTCATTTCAGCATCGCTTTGGTTCAGCTGTGCTTGACTTCTTATCAGGCCAGTTTGTGTTTCTCTGTCATCAATGGTTGCCAATACTTGGCCTGCTTTGACACGGTCGCCCGCTTTGACGTTCAGGCTTAATACCCGACCCGAAATTTGTGACGATAGGGTGCTTTGCATCACAGCTTCCACGGTTGCGTCGATTTCGGTAAAGCCGGCCACAGACTGCTGGCCTGCTCTAATTACTTTGACTTCAGGTCCCTTGTTGACGCTTTGGGCATGTGCCGCGGTTATACCCAGCAAGATAGCCAATGTCATGACTGTTTTCAGTGCATTGAAATAACAAGGGATGCAAAAGCCATTTTTCATACCGACTCCAACTAAAACTCAATCTTATCATATACCCCATGGGGTATGGTTATGGTATCAAAAAAATGCCGTGAGAAAGGGTATTGAACCCTTACAAGTTAGCTCAGCACTTGGGTAAAACTGAAAGAAAAAAGTAAAAGCTTATGGACGAATCTGCGAGCCTGACAAAAACAAGCGCAGAAAGAAAATCCCCATGCCAAGCATAAACATGAAGCCGATGAAGCTCATCAGGCCATAGTCAGTAAAGAACAAATCGTGCAACATTTTCATTATTTTCTCCAGAAGTGAATTTCCATTCACATGATCGTCTGATTAATCTATGGAGATTTGATCTAAGTTAAGCAAAACTAAGTTTAAAAAAACTACGATCAATATAGGTCATGCTTATGAGTATGTTCCGCTGATAAATTCTTAAGAAAAAAATCATGGCTGAAAAAACTATTACCGTTGAACTTCGTCAACGATCAAACTACCAATTTGACATTGAGTTCAGCGAAGGCATGCCTCAGCTTATGTCTGATGAGCCTTCGCCCTTGGGAGAGGGAAAGGGACCATCGCCTGTTCAGTTACTGGCGGCATCTGTTGGCAACTGCCTGAGTGATTCATTGTATTTTGCACTTACCAAATTTAAGCAAAAGCCAGAACCGATTCACACCACAGTGAGTGCGCAAGTAGGCAGGAACGCAGACGGCAGAATGCGTGTGCTTCAGATTGAGGCTAAGTTGCACTTAGGCGTAGAAGCTCAAAAACTTGAGCACTTAGACCGAGCCCTAGAGCAGTTTCAGGAGTTTTGCACAGTGACCCAAAGTGTGGGCCAGGCAATTCCTATTCATGTTCGGGTGTTGGATGCGTCAGGTCTTATCCTAAAAGAATAGAGCAAGATCAATTCAAGACCTCACTCCTGGGCTAAGGTATTGCGGTACATAAGTAATACCAACCCAAGAGAGCGCTTTGACAAAAGATCGCAAGTGGTTTCTTGAGCCTAGGGTTAGGTTGTTGTACACCACAATGATGTCTTGATTGTCAATTCCTACCAATGCATTTTGCAAATCAAGAATGTCAATTTCTTCAATAGCACAACCTACCTTGAGTGCATCAATGTAGCTTAATGTGCCTTGTGCAATGAGAGCGTTATACAGCTGCAGAAAATTTTTGAAATTTGTTTGTCATGAATTTTAGTAAGTCAGGTTAATGGAGTTGCTATGAAAAATAGTGTTCATAGACGACTGACTTATTTTTCCTTTTACTGTGTCCTAGTAAAAGTCAATCATGGGCACTGATTCATATTAAAAATTTGGTTGAAATATTAATTGATCTATCTCAACTTCTAAACCTTTCGCTAGTTGACCTAGATCAACATGAGAAGAGATGCAACACATAGGATGCACTCATACCTGATGTTGATTACGAATACTGATCTCTTCGCGACTTGGGGCTTACTTTCAAAATTTACTAAGGAAATAAAAATGAAAGCTTTAAATTCCAATCATTCAAAATTGATTTTGGCAGTTGGTTTAATCAGTGCATCTGTACTCATGAGTGTTGGTGTTGATGTTCTTGCACAAGATCAAGCGCAAACTCAAAAACAAGTTCAAATATATGGCTCACAACTGATGACAGCTGCAGAACGCAGTGAATATCAATCAAATATGCGAGCCTTGAAAACTGACAAAGAGCGTGATGCGTTTCGCTTGGATCATCACGACAAGATGACAGTGCGTGCGGCAGAAAAGGGCGTCACATTGCCTAACTCCCCGCCAGCTGTTGGGACGGGTCCAAAGACGAATTCTGGAATTGGCGCTGGCCCAGGTTCAGGAGTGGGGGCAGGTCAGGGTTCACCTGCTAGCGCTCCTGGTGGTGGCAAAGGTCCGGGCAGGTAAACAAATGGAAAAGCCACTGGTAATTTGTCAGTGGCTTTGATGTTCCGCCTAAGTTTATTCGTTGAGGTTCTGATTAAGATTCCTCAGCTTGCTTGAGGTGAATAAACTTTGCTTCTACATTTGCTTCCACACTGCTGCAGGCCGCTTGTAACCTATTGATTTGTAATTGATTTTATTTTTTAAAGCTGCTCATAATCCTTTGGTCCCAGGTTCAAGTCCTGGTGGGCCCACCAAATAGTCAAGGTACATACTGGAGACATCGTATACAGTGTGTACCGGTCACATCTTCAGCATCTTTCTTTTTGTTACAAAATTAGATCTAAACCGCACGGGTTGAATTAAACGTACTAGAATCCAAACACAATCCCTTCGTCGTGTCATTAAGTTGGCTCGGGCTTAGGGCGAAAAGGCCATCGAAAGATGGCCTTTTTACTTTCTTGGCTTACAACTTGTCACCAACTATCATTTATGTAGACGGCTACAACCTCTACTACTCTAGGCTCAAGGGAACACCCTATAAATGGTTGGATTTAGGGACATTATTTTGCGATCGAATCCTTAAGTCGCAAGATCCAAGTGCAAATGTGGTTTGCATAAAGTACTTCACTTCTCCTGTAAAAGCTTCCTATGCACGGCATGGAGAGGCATCTGCACACGCTCAGGCCCAATATCATCGAGCCTTGAAGGCGACTCATGGTGATTTGCTTCAAATCATTCAGGGGTTTCATATCTTCGGCACAACCAACGTGCCTGCTTATGTTGATGGTTTAGAGCCTGACAAGAAGAACCTCACGCCAGTCTGGATGATCGAGGAGAAACAAACTGACGTGAACTTGGCATTGCAAATTTATAGAGACGCTGTGCAAGGTAGATGCAATCAACAAGTAATTTGTACAAACGACAGTGATTTAGAGCCAGCCTTGCATTTGGTTCGATTGGATGCACCTAATGTACAAATAGGTCTTGTCGTGCCTCTGCGAGAAAAGGGGTTAACAGGCGGAGCTGTTTCAAACAAGCGATTGATCAACAAAGTTGATTGGGTTCGTCAGCATATTTTGGATTTCGAACTTGCGAACTCTCAATTACCTAAAAGTGTCAATACAAAGAAGAAACCTGCGCAAAAACCTGCTTATTGGTAATTTTTCGGGGCGAATTTCAAGTTCTGGTGGGCCCACCACTTAAAAAGCGACTCATTCGAGTCGATTTTTTCAATCTGACAAGGCCAATATTTCTCAGCTCTGCCCCAATCGTCCAGTGATTGCAGGTCGGTTACCATGTTAAATCAGACTTCACATTTGAAGATGCTGCATCAGATCTCAACCAACCATTAAGCACGTTGGTCTCCTGTCTAAAGCGCCATCTATTAAAGTTGGTGAGTCCTTTATCTAATCTCGCTGATAACGCTAAGTCATACCTTATGCTAAGTTTTGACATAATAAATTGAAATAAATTTGGAATGCTTTATGGTCACAATCTTTCACAACCCAAAGTGCGGCACTTCCCGTAATACGTTGGCCTTAATTCGCAACTCGGGCGTTGAACCAGAGGTGGTTCTTTACTTGGAGAAACCTCCATCGAAAGAAAAACTCAAAAAATTACTCGCTGATATGACCTTATCAGTCAGAGATCTCATTCGCCAAAAAGGTACACCGTACGAAGAACTAGATTTGGGAAATTCCAAATGGACGGACGAACAGCTGTTGGACTTCATGATGGCGCATCCGATTCTCATCAATCGCCCAATTGTTGTCACGACTCTAGGTACCAAACTGTGCCGACCTTCTGAGCTTGTTCTTGATATTCTTGAAGAACCTCAGCGTGGCGCATTTACCAAAGAAGACGGTGAAGTTGTCATCAATGAAAAGGGTCAACGTGTCTAACTCTAAAGCGTCATTACCTCATATTGATGAAAATTGCTTTCAGGTTCCGCATCAAAAGCTGTTGATTCAGCAACAGATCTCTACACATCCTCCTAGAATTTTGATGTTGTATGGTTCACTGCGGGAGCGCTCTTACAGCAAGCTTTTGACACTGGAGGCTGCTAGGTTACTTGAGGCGATGGGTGCAGAGGTCAAAGTTTTTGATCCGTTGAATCTGCCTCAACCCGACGCTGCACCCGACACACATCCAAAGGTCAAAGAGCTACGCGAATTAGCAGCATGGTCTGAGGGAATGGTTTGGTGTTCACCAGAACGTCATGGCGCGATGACGGGCATCATGAAAAGTCAGATTGACTGGATACCTTTGTCTGTAGGGGCTGTTCGACCAACACAGGGTAAAACACTGGCCGTGATGGAGGTCTGTGGTGGGTCGCAATCCTTCAATGCAGTCAACCAAATGCGAATCCTTGGTAGATGGATGCGAATGCTGACAATTCCAAATCAAAGCTCCGTTGCCAAAGCCTTTTTAGAGTTTGAAGAAGATGGCCGGATGAAGCCCTCGGCTTATTACGACAGGGTGGTTGATGTGATGGAGGAGTTGATCAAGTTCACGCTATTGACTCGAGACATTGCTCCATACCTAGTTGATCGCTATAGCGAGCGTAAAGAGTCTGCAGAAGAACTTTCTAAAAGAGTTAATCAGAAGACTATTTGATCACTTCCACATTTGCTCCCACACTGCTGCAGACCGCTTGTAACCTATTGATGTTAAATAACTTTTTTTCTTAAGACTGCTCATCATCCTTTGCTCCCAGGTTCAAGTCCTGGTGGGCCCACCACTTAAAAAGCGACTTATTCGGTAAGGCCCAATCCATGGTGCCTAGAAGTCAACGGCCACAGGCAATTCACTCTTGGCAATTTGGGTATACCAAGTGTGTTTTCCCCTACTATCCAAACCTAGTAGAGAATTTGACTAAGAATATAAAGAGGTACAAACGTGGTGAATCGTTCATTCAAAATCAGTTGGGCCCAGAGTCTTTCCATCGTCGCAAGCAGTTCCTTGCTCATTGGCAGTGCCATGGCACAAGGGCAATCCGCTGCCCCATTGTGGGAGCTTGGCGGTGTTGCTTTCGGTGTGTCGCAACAGGCATATCCAGGCTCTGATCAGAAAGTGAACAGAGCACTTGCGCTGCCTTATTTCGTGTACCGCGGTGAAGTGCTGCGAGCAGATCGAGACACGGCAGGTATTCGAGCCCTTAAAACGCAGAATTTTGAAATTGATGTGGGTGTTGCTGGGTCCTTTGGCTCTGGTAGCGGCTCGATTGACGCTCGCCAAGGCATGCCTGAGCTGGGCACTTTGGTGGAGTTAGGGCCTCGCCTTAAATGGAAACTTGGTGCAGCACCGGGCAACGGACAATGGCGGGCAGAGATCCCGTTGCGTGGAGTCTTCGATCTGAGCAATCGTTTTGATCACAAGGGTCTGAGCTTTGAACCCAAGCTTATTTATGAGGGTCAATCGACAAGCGGCTGGCGTTATAACGCTTCGATTGGCGCAATCTTTGCCGATGCGAAACTTGCACAAACCTTTTATGAAGTAAACAGTGCGCAGGCCACGGCACTGCGGCCAGCCTATGCGGCTTCTAGCGGACTAGTCGCCTGGCGTTTGGGCTCAACGTTTTCGCGCAACCTTAGCCCTGATTTGAGGCTGTTTGGATTTGCCCGCGTAGATACAGTTGCAGGCGCAGCCAACGAGCGCAGCCCACTGGTACGTCAGACCACAGGCGCCACCTTTGGCATGGGTGTTACATACAATTGGTTGCGCTCGGAGCAACGTGGTCAGGATTAACAGTCAGCTGATTGTGATCCTTTAGTCCAACTTATAAATTGGAACGTTTTTAATCAATTTCAAATCGAAATGACCAAACATGGAAATTAATACTGACTTCAGTCAGAGGGTCGTGATCAATCACCATGACTTGCCATGGATAGCCAGTCCTGAGTTAGGTGTCGAAAGGCGCATGCTTGAAAGACAAGGCGATGAGGTGGCAAAAGCAACTTCAATTGTTCGTTATCAACCGGGATCCAAGTTTCAAATGCACACC
>JACCDH010679646.1_pt1 | contig 13223 bp, 10 predicted proteins | sample 7442481 | NCBI WGS metagenome assembly JACCDH01 (sample SAMN15323433, study PRJNA562643) | freshwater metagenome | isolation source: river surface water | place: USA:Blue River Watershed | collected 2017-08-15
AACTTGATTATTATTAACTTGATTATTATTAACTTGATTATTATTAACTTGATTATTATTAACTTGATTATTATTAACTTGATTATTATTAAAAGATATTTTAGAAATAATTTTATTTTGTTTTTTTATGTTATTTTTTTCTTGCACTTTTATTTTTATTATTTCATTTAATCTTTTTTTTTGATTTATATTCATATAATTATTTAATAATATAAAAATTTTTTCTTTATTGATTTTATATGAAATATACTAATTTATCTGCTTCTTCGTTATCAAACGAAGAGGTATCTATTAATAAATATAATAAAAAAGACAAAAAAATAAATTATGATGATATAGAAGAAAAAATAAAAAGTATAGAAATTAATTCTTTAACAGAATCATCAAATAATAATTCGAGAATGTTTGCAAAAAATATTAAATATAAAAATAAAAAAACTTATTCTAAATATAATAATATAAAAGATCCTATGATTAAAGGTACTCGTAGATTATATGTCCCAAATAGAAATTATTTAAAAGAAGGTAATATGTCTGATGTATTGACTAATGTCGAAAATGATAAACGCCGTGAAAATAAAGAAAAAAGAAATAATAAAAGAAGAAATGATGATTCTGAAAAAGAAGAAGAAATTGATGAAGTTGAAGATGAAAGTTCTATTGATAAAGAAACTACTGAATTATCAAGAACTAAAAAATCTACAAAAAAAACTTCAAAAAAATCCAAAAAATCAAAAAAATATGATTTAACATCAGAATCATCTTTAGTTTCTTTAAGTAGTGAAGGTGTTGATACTTATCATCAAAAAACTATGACTGGAACTGAAGCAGAAAAAATTATGGGAAGACCTATGCAATTAGAAAATAATGCTCAACAAGATATTATTAATATGTTACCTGAAGGGTATAATGGTCCAATTCCACAAGGACTTATTCAACAACAAGCTCCTCCTACAGGTCCAAAAATTAATAGTATTGGTAGATTTTTAAATCATACCCCTAATGATATGATGCAACCTCAAAATTTACCAACATCAATTGTACCTGGTGGTGAAAATGGTATGCCTGATATGTCTGCTATTATTGGTCAACAAATGATGCAACAACCATCACAAGCTCCACAATTAATGCATCCTCAAATGATGCAACAACAATTAATGCCGCAACAAATGATGCAACAACAGTTTATGCAACAACAAATGATTAACCCCATGCAACAAACTGTTACTTTATCTGAAGGCGGAATTAATCAACAAATACAAGGTTTACCCCAAAATGGACTTACATTTGATCAAGCCTTAAAACAACAAGGTGGATCTAAAGGAAAAAGATCATTAAAATTAAAAAAAGATTTTTTTTTTTAGAAGATAATGATAAAAAGTTAACAAATAACACAATTCGTCAACAAGGTGGAGAAAGAAATATTCCATTATTTAAACCACAACAAGAAAGTCCTTTTACACCACCTGAACAAAAAAAAATACAAGAAACACAACAACAATATCCACAACCAAATTATCCACCAAAACAACAATCAGGTCCTCCTGGATTAAATCCCGTTATTAATTTACAAGTTTATCAACCTCCAAAACCCAAACCTAAAGAATTTATGGAACAAGATATTAATAAATTAGATGCATCATTATTTATGCCGACTTATATTGCAAATCCTTTTATTCCTCCACAATATGGATTATTAAATGCAAGTATGCAACCACAAGCTCCAATTGCGCCAACTATTATAAAAAATTATTCAATTAGTGCTCCTGGACCTGTAGGATTACATGAAAAAATTAGTTATATTTATGAAGATATGTTGCCAACTATAAATATTCCTGGTAAAATTACTACATTAAAAGAAAGAAATTCTTTACAAGGTTATTTACGTTCTATATTATTCCCCAGAGGAGATGGAGAAGATATTAATCTAGATGAAAGAAGTAATTCTATTTTACAACATATTAAATATATGGATCTAAATCCATATAATACATATGACTTAGAAAGAAATCCTTATAAAACATTACCTGAAAACTTTTTATTATATAGAAGTTGTTATCCTATTAAAAAAGAAGGTAGTACTACCCAATGTGCTAAAAATTCTATAGGTATGAATTTAAGAATTTATAAATTAGATTATGAAGCATATGCTATCCACAAGTCAGTACCTATTGGTTTTGATTCAACTGGTAAACCAATTCTATCAACTAAAAAATATACTGATTTTGATTCTTGGAGAGAAGTATTATATTATAAATATGTTAGAGATTACATAATTAAAAAAGAAAAGTGTCCTAATTTTGTAAATTTATTAGGATATTATATTAATGAAAAATCCCAAATAGATTTTGATAAAATAAATAATATTATTAAAAGTGCAACTGGTGTCACATCTGGTATTAGTGTTCCTGCATTAACAGTATCAAAAATACCGGCTACAACTGTTCCAGGATTATTATCTAGTGTTTATAGTGTTTCACATCCTACACCTAAAACTAATTTCGGACAAGCTTTAATTGCTCTTACTGAAGCTCCTATTTATAATTTATTAGGATTTGCTAGTACTATTTATCAAAGAGATGGTGCTGTTAAAAGGATGATTAGTACTGGATATTACAATGAAAATATTTGGTATTCAATATTATTTCAAATAATGATTGCTTTGTATATTTTACAAAAAGAAAAAATATATTTTAATAACTTTGAAGTTGATCATAATATATTTATTAAAGATTTAAGTTTACATTCCAATTTAACTAATTTTTGGAAATATATTATTAATGGTGTCGAATATTATATTCCAAATTATGGATATATGGCATTATTTGATGCAAATTTTAGAAATAATTATCAACATGATAGTACTATTAAAAATAAAATATTAGCAGAACCTTTAGAAGATGATTTAAGTAAATTTAATATTGAAGAATTAATCTTTGATAATATGTTTAAAAAAACATTTGATCCTGATATATTTAATCAAGCTGATACATTTTTAAATTTAGGAGGTATTAAACCCCCTACTAAAATAATGGACTTATTAGGAGAAATTAAAAAAGACACTATGTCCAAAAATATTATTGATTTTATTGAAAAATATATGACTAGATTTATTAATAATAGAGTTGGAACTTATCTAAAAGAATCAGAAATATCAAATATAAGAAGAGATGATAAAAACTTCAAAAATGGACAAATTATTGTAGAAGAAGTTGCTATTAATACTTATAAATTTGGATTAATTAAAGATATAACTAATTTAACTTGCAAAATTTTAACTCGTAATGATAGTACAAAAGAAATTATTGAAAAAGATTCAAATATTAATTCAATTTATAGTTATTCTAAAGGAGAAAGTATTGAACAAACATTTAAACCAAATGAAATTAATTTAAATGAAGATGATTTATTGGAAACATATATAATTTCCTATTAATTTTTTTATAATTTAATAATATAAATATATATTATTAATATGAATTTTTCTGACGCTACTTCCAGAATTACTGGATATAATAACACAAATGCATACAATAGTAATTATAATGATGTTTCATTTAAAAGATATGAACCAAATTTTCAATCAAAAAATAAAAAACAAACAGATTTTGCTTCTTTAGCTATGAGACATATTACAACAAAAGGTGCAGATTCTGATGACGTTTATGATGAAATTTCAAAAATATTTTATTCCAAAGAAAACATGAATAGAATTCAAAAATTAATTAAAAAAAAAATATTTGATAAGACTAATGGACAATTTAGATTAGATGATGATCAAGATGAATCTGATTTATTAGTTGCAATGAGAGCTGTATTTTTAGAACATTGTCGGTTTTTACCTTTTAAATTAATTCATCAAGTAAAAGAACTTAATAGACGTACTGTTGAATATTGTATACCAGATATGATTACTGAAATTAAACAAAGATATGCATATATTAAAGAAATTAATGAACCAATTAAACCTATTCCTAGACCAATTAATGTAAATAATGCTGGAAGACGCACTTTACCTGCTTTAACTTCTGCTTGGGGATTTTAAATTTTTATTAAAATTTTATATATTTTATTTAATATATAAAATGGTAATTAAAGAAGAAAAAAACAATAATAAAAAATCAAATAATTATCCTATAAAAAAACAACATAAATCATGTGTTTATAAAATTACTGATAATATTTTGTATTTAAATCAAAATAATGATATATTACAAGGTCCTAAAGGCGATAAGGGGGATAAAGGACCTAAAGGAGACACGGGTCCAATGAATACATCTGTGCAAAATGCTACTGGAGAACCAATGGGTCATGAAAATAGACTTGATTCATTAATAGCATTTGATTATATTACAAGAAAATTTACTATACAACCAAAAACGACATCATTTAATGTATGGGTATTAGGAAATGAATTTACAAAAGATGTTAGTAATAATATTATTTTAGATTTATCAGATGGTTTGCATTATATATATTACGATGGTTCTGGAAATTTGGGTGCACAGCAAACATATTTTAAATTTAATCAACAAGCACCAACTGCATATACATATTATGCAATAGATTATTCTAATGAATATATGTTATTTGATGAACGTCATGGAATTGTTATGGATTGGGCATCGCATGAATATTTACATAGAACTCGTGGAGCACAAATTGCAAGCGGGTTTAATATAAATAATATTTATACACAAACATCTTCAAGTAACTATTTTACAGATGTTTCTGAAGCAATGTTTTCAATAAGTAACGGAATTTTTTATGATGAAGATTTAAAAGTAAGTATTAACAACTTAAACGGATCATATGATGTATGGGGACAACAATTAAGTCCGATTGCTAAATTACCGATAGTATATTTAGATGGTAAAGTATGGCGAAAATCTACGGCAACAAATTATGCATTTTATACAAATGGGTCAGGAATACCATATTATAATACAATAAATAAAACTACTGGTATAGGTTCAATAAGTAATTCATATAATGGTTCTAGATATATTATTCAATGGATTACTGCAACAAACATGGTAAATACACCAATTATTGCGATTATGTCACAAGCCTTATACAATCAAAATAATTTAGCAGAAAATGAAATTTTTGATAATTTATATTTAGTAGGGTTTCCAATTGTTGAATTTAGACCATTATATAAAGTAATTTATGAAATTGATACATCAAAAACAATTATTAAAGCAAGAGTATATAAAACACAAGATATACGAAAAATTGATCAAACTGTTCTTAATATTATTTAATTAAAAATAATTAATTAAATAAATAATAAATTAAACTTAAGCTTTAGTGCATACAACAATTGTTGCAGTTTCTTTTAAGGAATCTACAGTAGTACCGGCAACGAGAGGAGTTACTACATTTTTATCAAGGTTTAATGGATCATAAGTAACTGCAGTATTTTTTAAACTACCAAAACCAGGTCCAGATGGTAATGCAGTAACAGAACCATCGCCACAGAAAACAGTTGCTTTGCAACCAGTTATGAAGTTTACTTTTTTACTTGCACCTGCAACAGTAGATTCAATTTCTTGTGAATTTACAGAAACAACAGATTTAACTTTAAAGGTATCTCCACCAACAGTTACATTTTCTAATTTAACTTTAGTTTTATTAATGCTTTCATAACCAGAAATAGAGAAAGGTAATACATTAAATTGAGGTAACATTTGGTGACTTACTAATTTACTGTGATCAATACCGAATGCTCTTCTGTTGATGTAGAAGAATAATACATCTCTACTGTGTACAACAGATTTGGTTTTTGGTACAATTACTTTGTTTTCAACATAGAAATCAGGAGAAGATAATTGAACAGCTAATTCAACTTCATCAGTTGAAGTACCAGCAACAGGTAATCTTACATTGATGATAGGAACAGTTGTTACTTGAGTCATGGACATATTACTGATAGGTACATTAGTAGTAAAAGGAGAAGCATTAGATAAAGTTTGTACTGCTACAATAGTAGGTCTGTAAGAGAAAACACTTAATAATCTTCTTAATACAGAGCCTTCATCTTCAATGTAAGCAAAATCAGGAGAATCGTATAAGTTATTTCTGCATGCTTTGAGAGATACTAAGAAATTAGTGCAATCAGGTGCATAGAATTTACCTTGTCTTAAATCTCTTACGCATTTCCATAATTCGCATTGTACTTTAACTCTGTTTCTTAAATCAACTAAAGGAGAATCTCTTTGTCCTGCACAGACAATTTCATTAGGATCTTGGATTAAATCATGGTATAATAACCAATCAGGTTGAGTTTTGAATTGAGTACCATTGTATCTTGCTGCAACTACGCCTGCAATAGAAGCTAATAACATTCTGTCTTCTAAGTCTTTAATTTTAGGAGCGAATAAAGCAAATAATACAGGGTGTACGTTGGAATACATGTTATCTTTTCTAGGATCGAACATATCTTTGGAATCAGCAGATACCATTACTCTGCATTCTTCTGCAGCAGTGTAAGTTAAAGATTGAATGACTACTTGTGCATGTAATGCGCTGCATTCTTGGTGCATTCTTAATACATCTTGTAAAACATCTAATTCATTAGATTTAACCATCATTTTAGTTGGTAAATCAACGGTGTGACCGAGAGTTCTAGATAAAGGAGTATTAGGGATTTGAACATTAGCAGAAGAGAAAGATTTATCAGATAAAGCTACATTTAAGAAAGCATTGAATTCATCATCAGAGAAATCATATTTCTTTTTGTATTTTTTGGCTTTTTCTAAAATTCTTTTAGGACCTAAATGACTGTATTTAGTTAAAATTAAAGTTGCAAATTTTTGTGCTTTGCGTCTAATTCTGGACATTTTTTCATCATATTCAGAAAATAATTTGTTAACTAAATCAACATCATTTGGATATTTGCTTCTTAATGCAGATAATACTTGTGCATCAGTTGCATTTTCTCTAATAAGTTTGCCGACATCGACATTCTTACTTTCGTTAGTATTCCCTTGATAACCTCTGGAGTCAGATAAATTTGACATGGTATTATATTATATTAATTATAAAAAAAAATTAATTATATTTTTTAATTAAAAAATTTTAAAAAACTATATATTTTTTAAAATATGATATATTTGTATTTTTATACTTTTTTGAAGGTTGATTACTTTTTACTTGCGATAATATCTTTTTTCTTTGAATTTTTTTCGGAATTTTGATTAATATTTTTATTATTTAAATAATTTAAAATCTCTTTTTTATCTTTTGATTTTAAATTTGTTTTTGAACATTTAATTTTATCGACTTTTAATAATCTTTCTAAAGTTTCTAATTTAAAATCTTTATAACCTTTAAAGTTTTCAATACAATCTTTAAAATTAAAATTATTTAATTGTTCTTTAATAATTTGATTTACATAAATATAATCTTCTATATCCATATTATTAAAAATTTTATTTACATTATCAATATTATTTATTTTATTAATTTTTTTTATTGAATATTTATTCAAATCTAATGGATAATCTAAATTACTATTTCTATTTTTTATTAAGTTTTTATCAAGCAAATAAGAAGGTTCTATGCTACTATAAAATGCATGGGCTATATTTATGTCCCAACTCATTTCACTGTGAATAAAATTTTCTATAACATCTGCTCTGGATATTAATCCAGAAATTTTTTCCGCTAATTTGATTTTATCTTTTTGATTATTATTTTTAGTATATTCATTTATACAAGTAATATAATTTTGTTGTGTCATTAAAGGAATTGCAGTTTTATCTATTTCATAATATCTTAATGCATCGTCAATACCATCATAATTAAATAACAAATTTTTTGTAGCTTTATATAGATCGAAATCAGTGTCTTTTTTTTTTGCAGAATATATATATTCATTAATTATTTCTTGTGATATTTTATTATCTCCGTAAATTGTTTTTATATCTTGTAAAATCATAATTAATCTTCTTAAATCTTTTTGACAAAAATCTAAAATTTTCATCATCACGTTATCATTTTCTAATTTAATGTTATTCTTTGAACATATTCTTTTTAATAATATTAATATATCTTCAGGATATGGTTGCCAAAATTTTATTTCATATGATATTTTTTTTATATCTCCTAATAATTTATTATGTTGATTATTCGAAATAAATATTATTGGCTGTGTCCAATATAATTCATTATTTTTTATTAATGCCATAATACATGCTTTTTCTGTTTGAGATGCTAAAGATTCTAATTCATCAATAACAATTGCAAATTTTTCGTTTTTTTTGTTAAACATATTGTTCATTATATTATTTTTATTTGAAATTCGATCTATTATATCTTTAATATTTTTTGTAGTTTTTATTCTACTAAAATTAACTATTTGTATTACATAACCTAATTCATTTAATATAGCATATACTGAACATGTTTTACCAACACCATGATTTCCAGTTATTAATAAACACGAGCTTTTTTCATTATTGATTTTTTTTTTTAAAAAAGGAATATCTGTTGCAGTATTATCTTCATTTTCATCTTCAATTATTTCATCATTTTCATTAGTATCTTCATTAATATTAGTAGATTCTTCTATTATTTCATTATCTAGATTTAAATTAATATCTTTTTGTTTTTTTGTTTTTTTTGATTTTTTTTTCAAAAGATTATTAGTTTTTATTTTATCAAAATACTCTTTTTTATTTTTATCAAAATTTTTTATCCATTGTATAATCTGATATACTGCTTTGGAATTGCCAACAATTTCATTAATTTTATGTGGTCTAAATTTATCTATCCATGCACCTGAATTTTTATCATTTATATCTAAAACTTCCATTTAAAATGAAATATAATTTTTTATTTAAATCATATTTCATTTTTTTTAACTAAAAATAGATTCTTCCAAAGAATTATCAGAAGACATTGAATCATCAAAAATTATATCAGAATCGTTAAATATATTTTTAAAACTATCCGATAAAAAAAAATCATCATTTAATTCTATTGCTTTTGGTATATATAATCCATTATATTTTTTCTTTTTTTTAGTATCATTATATTTATTTATTGGTATGAATCCTCTTTTAGTAAGATGAACTTTTTTACAATCTTTATTATAACACTTTCCATTATGTAAATCATCATAACAAACTTGTAAAGAATTCATATAAACACCGAACTTACAATTTATACCTCCTGCGCATTTTTTTTGCAAACATTCTTGACAAACTTTTGTTAATACAATTAAATTTTTTAATAATTCATTTGTTTCATCGTCATTTTTTTTTCCAAAATCCAAATATGATAAATCAAATTCATTTTGAATAATATCATATGCTTTTTTTCGTACTATATCCATTTTTTGTTCTCCAATTGAATGTGCATATAAACATTTATCTCCATAATGGCAGACCTCCCCTTTAAGATAATTATTACATAAAATTTTTTTCTTATTTAAATTTTCGTCAAAAATATCTGGATGATTAATTTTTATTTTATTTTTTTTTTTTATTTTAAACCAAACATTATCATTTTGTTCTGTTTTATAATTACTCATTATCAATAAATATTATTATATTTTTATATATTATATAATGGCAAATATTCAAAATATTGATAACTTTTTTAATATAAAACAAAAAAAAATACAAAATTTAACAAATAATAAAATAAATAATTTAAACCAAGTTATAGATATTATCTACGATGAACAATATTTTTCAAAAAATATGGCTATTTTTGATTCAGGTAAAAAAATATTAATAGGTAAATATGAAATATTAGGTTATTCGAATAATAATAAATGGTCATGGGCTTTCAATAATTTATATATCGAAAAATATCTAACAAATATTTCAAAAAATGTGTATAATAATTTAAAAAAACATAATTTAGATTTAGATATAGATACTATTAATATTGATTTATTAAAATATTGTTTATATTATTCAGATAGTATTTGGATAGTAAAAAAAAATATAAATTTTGAAGAAAACCTTTATGAATATATTATAATTACGGAAATTAATCAAATTACTTAATATTATTTTTTTTATCAAATAATTATAAAATGAATATTTTAAAAAAAGAAAATAATAAAATTGTTAAATTAGAATCATATTGGAAAAAATCAAAAAATGATAATAAAAGAGACGATTTAGATAACGACTTTCCATATCCAAAAGAAGGTTCGTTTTGGACTGAAAAAGAACAATTTATTGATAAACTTGTCAAAATTGAAAAATATGTTATATTTAAAAAAGGCTTTCATAATTTTGAAGAACATGAATATTGTCTATTATGTAAAGAAAAAAAAGAAGAGATTATTGTAAGTAGTGGTTATTATTATTTACAAAATATAATCTGGAAAAATTCATTAATTCATTATATAGTAGTACATAATATAAAACCATCAAATGAATTTATTGATTTTATTTATCAATTTGATATTAAAAAAGAATTAAAAAAAGATAAAGATTTTGATATTATGAAAATTGATGGAGAAGAATATATGTTAGATAATATTAAATATTTAAAATTAAACAAAAATCAAATATTAATAATGGATGCTCTTATGATACATGGTGGTTATAATAAAAAATATTTTGATAATATTGAAGAAAATAAAAAATATAGATATTCGGAACATTCTGGATTGTTAGATTTTGATCAACATGGGTTAGATAAAGTTATTATTTCTGCAAAAACTACCCGTATAGATGAAGGAGATGATGAGATATATTTACCTAAAAATATGAAAGAAGCTTTCGATTATGAATATATGTTTCATACGCATCCTCCTACACCTAAACCAGGTAGTAGATCAATATATGGTATTTTATATGATTTTCCTAGTATAAATGATATTTTACATTTTATTGATCATTTTAATTTAGGCAAAACACAAGGAAGTATTGTTATTGCTCCAGAAGGATTGTATAATGTTAGAAAAAATATTTTCAATAAAGAAAAAATAATTATTAAAGATGAAAATGAAATGATAAATATTTTAACTGAAGTTCATAATAAAATACAAAATAATGCTATTAAAAAGTTTGGATATAAATTTACTTTAGATAAATTTTATACTTCTATTGTAACTGATTTTACTGCAATAAATGATTATAATAAAGTACTTAATTCTTTTGAAATACAAATAGATTATTTTCCAAGAATTAAAGATAAATATGGAAATTGGTATATTGATTCAATTTATTTACCAGTAATAGTGCAAGAAAAAATATTATAAAATTATTTTTTTTATTTTATAAAATATATAATAAAAAATGGATTTTAAAAAGACTACATTATTTGTCTTAGTTGTAATATTAGTTTGGGTTATTTACAAATGTTTTGTTGAATCTGAAGGCTTTGCTGAACAAAAAAAAAGAAAATTAAAAGCTATGGCAAAAAGAGCAGAAACTGTTATGCCAACTGAATTAGTTGAAACTGAAAGAGAAATTGTAATAAATCCCCCATACCATAATCCTGATACTAGAACTATTATGGCTGGATCTGGATTTATACCTCAACCAGATATAATGCCTGCATCTGGTAATAATTACGGTTTAGTTGATGATTTAGATGACGGTGAAGGTGGTAATATGGGAATGCATTATAATTTATGTTCACCATCTTGTTGTTCTGCCCAATACCCCACTCCTCATAAATTAGCAAAAGATCCTCTTGTTTGCGGACGTGAAGATGAATTTTTACCAACCAATTATTTTTGTAATAATGCCTGGCAAAATAGTGGATGTTTATGTGCTAGTAAAAAACAAGTAAACTTTTTAAGTAACAGAGGTGGTAATACTGCTTAAATTTTTATTATTTAATATATTTAAAAAAATATATTAAAATAATTCATTCAAATCATATAATTTATTATAATAATTATTATATTTTTAATTTTTGTGTGAGAAAATTTAACTTTATGTAAAAATCTAAGGCGTGCGCGAATTTTCACACACAATGGTTTACCGATGTGTGTGAAAATTTACTGTCGTTATGGAAAATAAAAAAAGTAAAATTATTTGTACTAAAAATAAAAAATATTTACAGTTACTATTATACTTTTTTTATAATTAATAAAAATATATTTTTTAATATTTTTGATTTTAGTAAAAACTATATTTTTATTAAAAAGTATATGCATCCCCGAATATGTCGTCCGACAGTGTACTTGATATCAAACTATATTTTTTGTAACATATACTACTTTTTTAGTATATATTTTACTAAAAAAGACAGATTTGCAACGACAGAAACACACAAATTTATATACCAAAAAGTATTATAATAAATGATTTTCTGTCGTTATTTTATAGTTATCCCAAAATAACGACAGAAATGATAACGACAGGATAACTGTCCCGACAGTATAAGAAAAAAAATATAAATATTTTTTAATAAAGACAGTGTAGATTATCTGTGTTATTAAAAAATAATAATAATATATATTATATATATAAATATGTCATATACATGTGATTTTTGTAATTATTCGACAAATGATTCAGGTAATTTTTCCCGACATAAAAAGACAGAAAAACACAAGAAAATATATATAGAAAAGTATACCAGTAATAAAAAAGTACAGGGAAATAATCAAATAATATCAAATGATATAAAAAAAGACAGTAAAATATTATGTGAATATTGTAATATGGAATTTACATATAAAGCAAATTTATCAAGACATAAGTTATCATGTAATATAAAAAAAAAAGAACAAATAAATATAAATGAATTAAAATTAAAATTGGAATATTCTGAAAAAGAAAAAGAACTATATAAAAAATTAGAAAAGGAAAAATCTGAAATGTTAAAAGAAAAAACAGAATTATTAACAAATTTTATGAATAATGCAAATATATTATTAAATAAAACAACAGATAATACTAAAATAACGGCTCAAGCTATGCAAAATGTTTCTATGAGTGCAATTAAATATGCAAATGATAAATTTAAAGATACTCCAGCTTTATTACCATTAAATAATTTTAATATAAATGATTTAGATTTTGATGATGAAAAAGATAAAGAAAAATTAATTGAAATATTAATTTATAATGCCAAACAAAAATCATTAGATAAATTATTAGGAGATCATATTATAAAATGTTATAAAACAAATAATCCAGCAGATCAACCATTTCATACAACAGATTGTTCTCGATTAAATTATATAGTAAGAGAATTAATAGAGAATGCATTATCATGGTCAGTTGATAAAAATG